>Ga0172380_10000352_pt1 | contig 92973 bp, 75 predicted proteins | sample Leawe162metaG_FD_119747 | JGI IMG/M metagenome (GOLD analysis project Ga0172380, IMG submission 119747) | Leachate microbial communities from a municipal landfill in Southern Ontario, Canada - Leachate well 162 metaG | ecosystem: Engineered > Solid waste > Landfill > Unclassified | place...
CCGTCAAACCTCTCGGCTCAACCCCGCATCCGCTTCCTTCGATTCTCGGTTCAGCTAACCCAAGACAAACTACTACCCTTCCCAAGCACCCACACCTATCGGTTGTTTGGTTGTTAAAGAACACTACGCGGCAACAACTTGAATGCCGTGTCTGCGATAAGCAGAGAGGAGCAATTATAAAGACGAAACTAGAACTTGTAAACACCGACAACATCAAGTAATGTAGTTGCTGGGAAAAATTTAAGCAGGCCGAACCAATAAGCCGATTAACGGGTTTATGCAATGCCGATGCAAATCCTTAATAAACCGGTTCGTGCATGCCGAAGTTAATGGGAAATATCACGCCAAGCATGATGTTAGAAAAACATACCCCGATGATGCAGCAGTACTTGCATATCAAGTCACAGCATGCGGACATGCTGTTGTTCTACCGGATGGGCGATTTCTACGAAATGTTCTACGCCGATGCCGAAAAGGCCGCACACCTGCTCGACATTACGCTGACTCGTCGCGGCCAGTCGGCCGGCCAGCCGATCCCGATGGCGGGCGTGCCCTACCATGCCCTCGAACAATATTTGGCGCGCTTGGTAAAACTTGGAGAATCTGTAGCGATTTGCGAACAGGTAGGCGATCCGGCCACGGCCAAAGGACCTGTCGAACGCGCCGTGACGCGCATCGTCACACCCGGCACGCTGACCGATGCGGCGCTGCTCGACGACAAGCGCGACAGTTTGCTCTTGGCGCTGGCCATGGAAGACGGGAAGGGTTCCCGGAGCGGGTTGGCCTGGCTCAATCTAGCCAATGGCGACCTGCGCACCATGGAATGCTCAACTGGTGCGTTACCCGCACATTTCGAACGATTGCGGCCGGCCGAACTGTTGCTTCCGGATGGTCTGCGCAAGGAAATTCCAGAATTACGTGGTGTGGCACTCAAGCGCTTACCCGACTGGCATTTCGATGCCGAATCCGCCGCAAGCTTGTTGGCGGAGCATTTTGGGACGCGCGATCTTGCTGCATTTATACCTGATGGCACAGCCGGATTGCCGCTGGGACTCGCCGCCGCCGGCGCGCTGTTCCAGTATGCCCAAGTCACTCAGCAACAAACCTTGGCTCATATCACCGGCATCAGGGTGGAAAGAGACGGCGAATACCTGCGGCTCGATGCCGCGACGCGACGCAATCTGGAGATTTCCGAAACCCTGCAGGGCGAAGCGGCCCCCACCCTACTCTCTTTACTCGACAGTTCTGTCACCAGCATGGGAGCACGCTGGTTGCGCCATTGCCTGCACCATCCATTGGCCGACCGAAATGCCGCCGCCTCACGCCATCAAGCAGTCGCCGAATTGCTCGAAGGAAATATTGAAACACCGATCTGCGACGCATTTCGCGCAAATCTCCGCGGAATGGCTGACATCGAGCGAATCACCGCTCGTATCGCACTGAAAAGCGCCAGGCCACGCGACCTCGCAGCGATACGCGACAGTCTCGCCATGCTTGAAAATTTGCGTCAGCCGCTCAAAGACGCACAAGCATCAATGCTGCTGGAGATACGCGAAAACCTGGCCACACCGGCGGAGGCGCTGCATAAGCTGCGCCGGACGATTCGCCCGGAACCATCGTCGTCGTTGCGCGAAGGTGGCGTCATAGCCGACGGTTACGATGCAATGCTCGACGAATTGCGGGGACTACAGAACAACTGCGGCGAATTCCTGCTTGAACTCGAAACCCGTGAAAAGAAACGCACCGGCATTGCCAATCTCAAGGTCGAATTCAACAAGGTGCACGGCTTCTACATCGAAGTCAGTCACGCCCATACGGCAAAGGTTCCCGATGACTATCGCCGTCGCCAAACCTTGAAGAACGCCGAGCGCTACATCACTCCTGAACTCAAAAGCTTCGAGGAGAAGGCGCTTTCCGCCAACGAACGTGCGCTAGCCCTGGAAAAGCTGCTCTACGAAGCATTACTATCGGAACTCGCCGAATATATCCCCGACTTACAACGCATCGCTCGTGCCGTATCGCTGGCTGACGGCCTATGTGGCTTTGCCGAGGCGGCACGGCGACTCGATTATTGCCAGCCACGATTCCAGGATTCGCCAGGGATCGAAATCGAAGGCGGACGCCATCCAGTAGTGGAAGCCAGAAGCGATACTCAAGGGACCAAGTTTATTGCCAATGATACGCACTTGTCTGCGACACGACGATTACTGCTCGTAACCGGTCCGAACATGGGCGGCAAATCAACTTACATGCGGCAAACAGCACTGATCGTTTTGCTCGCCCACTGCGGCTGTTTTGTGCCGGCCAAGTCGGCACGTATCGGGCCGATCGACGCAATATTCACGCGTATCGGAGCATCCGATGACCTCGCCTCGGGCCGCTCGACTTTCATGGTCGAGATGACCGAAGCGGCGGCCATTCTGCATGGGGCGACAGACCGTTCATTGGTGCTGGTAGATGAAATCGGCCGTGGCACCTCAACTTTTGACGGGATGGCGCTGGCTTTCGCCATCGCCCGTCACCTCATCGAAAAAAACCGCGCCTTTACATTGTTCTCGACGCACTACTTCGAGCTAACGCGGCTGGCACAGGATTATCCTGAATGTGCCAATGTGCATCTCGATGCTATCGAACATGGACATAGCATCGTCTTCCTGCACGCAGTCGAGGAGGGCCCGGCCAGTCAGAGTTATGGCATCCAGGTAGCGGCGTTGGCGGGCATTCCCGGCAGCGTGATTCGCGATGCTAAAAGACGGCTCAACGCCATGGAAAACCGTGAAGTCGCACTAGGCAGTAATGGACTGCAAGCCGATCTGTTCACTGCGGCAAATGCCCCGGCGGAAGCCGAACCACATCCCGTACTGGAAACCCTGAACGATATGGATCCCGATTCCATGTCGCCGCGCGAAGCCCTGGAAAAACTCTACCAATTGAAACGGCTCTCCACATAAAAGCGGTCCGGCGAGCCGGTAATTTCAAGGTGTCAGCGCCGCCGCAACCACCTAGTGATGGTGTCCATGCGGCCCGTGTACGTGGCCATGAGCGAGCTCGTCCGCAGTTGCCGGGCGTACCTCGACGACAGTGCAAGCAAACACCAGCGACATTCCCGCAAGGGGATGGTTCCCATCGACCACGACCTTGTCACCTTCTATATCGGTGATGGTGAACAGCAAATCATCCTCATCTTCTCCGCCACGTTCAAACTGCATACCCACCTCGATCTGCTCGGGGAACAGGTTGCGCGCCTCCACATTTACCAATTCAGCGTCATACTCGCCGAAAGCTTCTTCAGGCTCCAGTTTAATTTTGAGCGTTGCGCCGACATCCTTTCCATGCAATTCTTCCTCAATACGAGGGAAAATACCGTCATAACCGCCGTGGATATAAACCAGCGCCTGGTTCCCTTCATCAATGAGATTGCCATCAATATCATGAACTTGATAATTCAGGGTTACGACAGAATTTTTCGCGATTTGCATGGCTTCTCCAGTTGTTTAACAAGCTGCAAAACTTCGGCAACATGCCCACGAGGCTTGATATCGTATAGCGCATGACGAATCACGCCCAAGCAGTCGATTACGAAGGTGGAACACACGACGCACAGTTTGCGCATGCCATTCTTCTCGCGCATTTGGCTGACGCCATATTTGCGGCTCACCTCGCCTTCACCATCAGACAGCAAGCGAACCGAAAGTCCGTGCTTGTCGCGAAATTCCGCATGGCGCAGACAATCATCGCGGCTGATGCCAAGTATCACACAATCCTGGCGGGCGAACTCTTCCTCGTGATCGCTAAAGTCTATGGCTTCAAGCGTGCAGAATGGCGTATCGTCCCTAGGATAAAAAAACAGTACAGCATGCTGCCGGCCACGCAACGATGACAAGTCGAAGCTTTCCATATCCGCATCGGATAAGGTAAATATTGGTGCAGGTTGACCAGCTTGTAGCACTATCCTATCCAGTGAAGTGACAGGCGAATTCTAACCGAGGCTTTTAGGAAAAAACCAGAATGCCGCAAGTCAAATAAATTACCCGAGAGAAATTTCAAGAATTCCGTTCTGCCGGAAAGAATTGTAAATCAGCCAGTAGGGATAAGCGGGCAAGGACGAGCATTTTAGAAATGCAGCGGACGTTTATCTACAGCCAGCGCCGCTTCATGCATCGCTTCGGAAAGTGTTGGATGGGCATGACAAATACGCGCGATATCCTCTGAAGCAGCGCCGAATTCCATCGCCACGACAGCTTCTGCGATCAATTCCGAGGCATTATTGCCGATCACATGCACACCAAGAATCCTATCGGTCTTGGTATCGGCAAGCATCTTGACGAAGCCGGTAGTATCGCCCTGACCGAGAGCACGACCATTGGCCATGAAAGGAATCTGGCCAACGCGGTAATCGACCCCCGCACGCTTCAATTGCTGCTCGGTTCTGCCAACCCAGGCGATCTCGGGGTGAGTGTAGATAACCCAGGGGACCGTGTTGTAATCGACATGCCCCGCCTGGCCAGCAATCAATTCGGCAACCATGACACCCTCTTCCATCCCCTTGTGCGCCAGCATCGGGCCTGGCACGACATCACCCACCGCCCAAACGTTTTCCAGGTTGGTCCGGCAATGTCCGTCGACCGCAACACGGCCACGTTCATCCAGCTTGAGACCAACGCCTTCGCAACCCAAGCCGTCGGTATTGGGGATACGCCCAACGGAAACGATCAACTTGTCGCATTCGAGGGTGGCGGTTTTTTCATCCCCCGTTTCATAGTCGATACTGACCACTTTCTTGCCGATGCTGACTTTACCGATCCTGACGCCCAACAGGATATTGAGACCCTGCTTGCGTGTGAAGATTTTCCAGGCTTCGTTGGCTATCGCCTGATCGGCCGCAGAGAGAAAGTCCGGCAGGGCTTCGAGCATGGTGACTTCTGCGCCGAGCCGTTTCCAGACGCTGCCCAACTCCAGGCCGATGACTCCTGCGCCGATGACGCCCAGGCGTTTCGGCACGCCTTCCAGTGAGAGTGCGCCGACGTTGTCGCAAATAACTTTGTTATCGACCGGCACGCCCGGCAGATGGCGGGGCTTGGAGCCGGTGGCAATAATGACATGCTTGGCCTCAACCATCTCGCTGCCATTCGGCCCGGAGATTTCGAGCTGCCATGGCTCGTTTTCACGACCGGCATCCGTTGAGAAGCTCTGCCCCTCGAATGTCCCGCTACTGGACGTAGTCGGGATCCGCTGCGGAGATGGAACGAACTTGCCGTGCCCGACCAGCAAGGTCACTTTGTTTTTCTTGAACAGGCTCCTGATTCCACCGGTCAGTTGGGTGACGATGTTGTCCTTGCGGCGCATCATCGTCGTCACATCCATCTTGACGTTGTCGAAACTGATGCCATGCATGACAAAAGAATGGTTGGCCTGATCGAAATATTCAGAAGATTGCAACAATGCCTTAGAAGGGATGCACCCGACGTTCAGGCAGGTGCCGCCAAGACGCACTTCACCCTTGGGATCGGCATAAGGCTGAGACTCCACGCAAGCCGCGTTCAGGCCAAGCTGCGCAGCGCGGATGGCTGCCACGTAGCCGCCCGGGCCACCTCCTATGACAACCACATCGAATTGCTTGGGCATGGTTTACTCTCCTCAGACTTCCAATAACAAACGCGTCGGATCTTCCAGCATTTCTTTCATGGTCACCAGGCCGAGTACCGCCTCGCGGCCGTCGATAATGCGATGATCATAGGACAAGGCCAGATAGTTGATCGGACGCACCACAATCTGGCCGTTCTCCACCACCGGCCGGTCCTTTGTGGCATGCACGCCGAGAATCGCCGATTGCGGCGGGTTGATGATCGGCGTCGACAACATCGAGCCGAACACGCCGCCGTTGGAGATGGAGAACGTCCCCCCGGTGAGTTCCTCGATGGTCAGTTTGCCATCCTTGGCCTTTGCGCCGAACTCCGCTATGGTTTTCTCAAGCGCGGCCAGCGACATCTGGTCGGCATCGCGCAGAATGGGCACGACCAAACCGCGCGGACTGCCGACGGCGATGCCGATATCGAAATAGCCATGATAAACAATGTCGTTGCCATCGACTGAAGCATTGAGCAGCGGAAATTTTTTCAAGGCGGCCACCGCCGCCTTGACGAAGAAGGACATGAAGCCAAGGCGGACGCCATGCTCCTTCTCGAACTTCTCGGCATATAGCTTGCGAAGTGCCATGATCGGCGCCATGTTGACCTCGTTGAAAGTCGTCAAGATGGCCGCAGTGGATTGGGATTGCACCAGCCGTTCGGCAATGCGCGCACGCAGTCGCGACATGGGCACACGCTGTTCGGGTCGATCGGCGCGTATGGCATCGATATTGACGGACGCCGGTTGTGCCAATGCCGGCTTTGCAACCATTGCAGGAACCGCCGGCGTCGGGGTAAGTGCAGCGCCAGAGTTTATGCCGATACCCAACGCATCGGTCTTGGTGATCCGACCGTCGCGCCCCGATCCTTTGAGGGTTGCAGGATCGATTCCTTTCTCTGCCATGATCTTGCGCGCTGACGGCATGACCTGCGGCGCAGCCACCGCCGCCTCGGTCTCAGTCTCTGCGGCAATAACCGGCTGGGCGACAACCGGCGATGCGACTTCCGTGGCCTTGGCCTCGCTGTCGATCTGCGCGATCACTTCGCCGCTGACCACCGACGCGCCGTTACCCTTGAGGATATTGGTAATGACCCCCGCACTCGGCGCCGGCAATTCGAGCACGACCTTGTCCGTTTCTATATCGATCAGGTTCTCGTCGCGTATGACCGCCTGGCCGACCGCCTTATGCCAAGTCACTAGAGTCGCTTCGGCTACCGATTCGGAGAGCTGCGGTACTTTGACTTCGATAAGCATGGAGACCCCCTTGTTATTCCGCAAATGCCTTGAGCTTGGCGCTAGACCCCAGTGCCGTTTCAAGCACGTTTCGCTGCTGGGCGTTATGTTTGGCATAGTAGCCGACCGCTGGCGACGCCGAAGCGGGGCGTGCCACCACATGCATTGTCTGACCATCGCGCAAGCCGGCAACCAAATGATGCCGAATGGCAAACCAGGCACCCTGGTTCAGCGGCTCTTCCTGGCACCAAACCATTTCCTTAGCCATTGGGTACTTTTTCAGTTCGGCTGCAAAGAATTTCGTCGGGAACGGATAAGGCTGCTCCAGGCGCAATAGGGCAATGTCCCCCAAATTCTTAGCGCGCCGCTCGGCCAGCAAATCATAGTAGATTTTGCCGGAACTCAACACGATGCGCTTTACTTTCCTCGGATCGATTTCCTCGGCGCTGCCAATCTCGCCAATGATGGTTTGAAAGCCGCCTTTTGCCAGGTCATCGAGGCTGGACACGGCATCTTTGTGGCGCAAAAGGGATTTTGGCGTCATGACAATGAGCGGTTTTCGCACTGCACGCAACATCTGTCGGCGCAAGAGATGAAATATCTGCGCCGGGGTCGATGGGACGCATACTTGTATGTTCTGCTCGGCACAGAGTTGCATATAGCGTTCCAAACGCGCCGATGAGTGTTCAGGCCCTTGCCCCTCGAAACCGTGCGGCAGAAGCAACACCAGTCCGCAGAGGCGTCCCCACTTGGCTTCACCCGAACTGATGAATTGATCGATAACGACCTGGGCGCCGTTGGCGAAATCGCCAAATTGCGCTTCCCATACGACCAGTTCGTTCGGCTCTGCCGTGGAATAGCCATATTCGAACGCCAGCACGGCTTCCTCGGAAAGCACCGAGTCGATGACGATGAATGGCGCCTGCTTTTCCTGTATGTGCTGCAACGGGATGTAGTTGCCGGCGTCCCATTTCTCGCGATTCTGATCGTGCAGCACAGCATGCCGGTGGAAGAAAGTTCCGCGGCCACTGTCCTCGCCAGACACTCGCACGCCATATCCTTCAACCAACAACGACGCGTAAGCCAGCGTTTCCCCCATGCCCCAGTCGAGACCGAGTTTGCCGGAGCCCATTGCCTTGCGATCATTGTTGATCTTTTGCACACGCGGATGCAGCGTAAAGTTGTCAGGAACCTCGGTCAATCGTTGCATCAATCGCTTGAGATCGGCAAGCGGTACCTTGGTGTTGCAGTCATCGGTATATTTCCGGTGCAAAAAGGGCGTCCAGTCCATCGCAAATTTGCGTTGGTGGTCCGAAAGCACAAGATTTTCAACCAAGCGGCCTTCGTCCAATGCCGAACGATAATCCTTGACCATCCGATCGGGCTCGTCGGCCTTCAATATGCCCAGCCCGACCAGTCGATCGGCATAGAGTTTGCGCGTGCCCAGGTGGGCTGCAATTTTCTTGTACATCAACGGCTGGGTCACCATAGGCTCGTCCTGCTCGTTGTGTCCCAGCTTGCGATAGCAGACCAAGTCGATGACGACGTCCTTCTTGAATTCCCTGCGGAAGTCCATCGCCAGTCTCGTAACCAGTGCAACAGCTTCGGGATCATCGCCGTTTACATGGAATATCGGTGCCTCGACCATCTTGAAAATATCGGTGCAATAGAGCGAGGAACGGTAATCGCGCGGATCGGAAGTGGTAAATCCAATCTGGTTGTTGATGACGACATGCACAGTCCCGCCGGTGCCAAAGCCTCGCGTCTGCGAGAAGTTGAGCATCTCCTGGTTTACGCCTTGGCCTGCAACTGCCGCATCACCGTGAATCAGGACGGCCAGCACTTGGTCGCCGGTCTTGTCGCCGCGGCGACGCTGACGCGCATACACAGAGCCCTCGACCACCGGATTCACTATCTCCAGATGCGAGGGGTTGAATGCCAACGTCAAATGCACGGCACCAGCGGGAGTAGCGACATTCGACGAGAAACCGTTGTGATACTTGACATCGCCCGCCGACAGTTCGTCGACGTGCTTTCCTTCGAACTCGGAAAACAAGTCCTGCGGCGATTTGCCCAGTATGTTCACCAGCACATTGAGGCGGCCACGGTGGGCCATGCCGATCACCACCTCCTGGATGCCATGTTCGCCTGCGCAGCGCACCAGTTCATCCATGGCGACGATGGTGGACTCGCCGCCTTCGAGCGAGAAGCGTTTCTGGCCGACATACTTGGTATGAAGATAACGCTCCATGGTCTCGGCAGCGGTGAGCCGTTCCAGCAGTCTTTTTTTATGCTCTGGCGTAAAGTGCATCGTCGCCCGCGTAGGCTCCAGCTTTGCCTGGATCCAGCGTTTCTGCGAAATATCGCTCATGTAAATATACTCGGCACCGATAGTGCCGCAGTAGGTCTGGCGCAAGGCTTCCAGGATCTCGCGCAAAGTGGCTTGCTCGGGTCCGAAGGAAAACGAGCCCGTATTGAAAATGGCGCCGAGATCGGCCTCGGTAAAGCCATAGTAAGCCGGATCAAGCTCTACTATGTTAGGACGCTCGGTGCGCTTGAGCGGATCGAGTTGAGCCCAGCGGTTGCCCAGAAAACGATAGGCATCGATCATCTGCAATACCTTGACCTGCCTGACGTCTGTCACGGGGGTCGCGGCTTGGCGCAGGGTGCCCAACTTGGCGCGCTGGGCAAACGATGCCACGACGGGGGCGTGTGTGACATCCGGGGTGGCATTGCTGCCGGCGCCCGGAAGATTCTGCAGCTTGTCGAAATAATCGCGCCATGCCGGGGTCACAGCGCCGGGGTTATTCAAGTAAGTCTCATATATCTCTTCGATGAATGGCGCATTGGCGCCGAAAAGATAGGAATTGGACAACATCTGTTTCATCATGGTGTCACCTGTTACCGGTTAGGTCGTTACTTCTTTCCATTATGTCACCTAGCCCAGGTTGCGCGCCAGCGAGAAGATGCCTGTGAACAATACCGGTGGGATGCCGAGCCCCCTCTGCACGACAACCGAATAGTCGCTGCCGTTCGGGCGGAGATTGCGCTCGACTCCTTGAGCATGCGGTGACCGATGCCGGCCGCCGATGCCGCTAGTTCCCTTCCGAGGACAGTCTTTGACGCGCCAGCAGATCGAGCGGGAACGGCTCGGTCCCATGAAAGTCTGTGGGAACCGCAAAAAACTGGCGCGCGCTGGCCAGGTGGACCGGGATCTGCGGGTCGAGTCCTGTCGCAATGAACTTTCTGGCGATCCGGATGCACTCGTCGCGAACCATGCGGTTGAAACGTTCGGGAGTACGCTCGGCTTGGGGCAGTTCCTTGAACTCGAAGTACTCCATCATACTTTGGGGCGGCTTGAGTATCAGGATCGGCTGCTTCAGATCGTCCTCCTCCAGGCGTCCGCGATGAACTGCCTGGAAGTGCATGGGCGTGAGATCCTCGTGCGAGATGCTCCAGTCGCGTTGATAGGGCTTGACTGTGAACATCTCGACTCGGTCGCTCTCGGTAACGGCGATGGCGAAGATGCTGCCGGGAAATTGAGCAGTGGAGTTCCGGTAAGCATCGAGCACCAGTTTGCCGCACGGGCGCTGTTGTTCTATGCCTCCCGCGGCCGGCACCGCGGCCGTCCGCTTCTCCTCTGACGGGAAGGCTGCCGGGGGGTCTGCATCGGCGATCGGCACGCTCTTCGATGGCGCTTTCACCAAGGCGACATCCGCTGCGAAAGATCGGTACTTCTCCGGCAAGCGGTACTTGTCCCGTCGCGACGGATCCAGGGACTCGGCAGTCTTGCCCAACAGGTAGGGCAGAAGGATCGTCATGGTGGTGCCCTTGCCCTCGGTGCTCTCGATACTCAGTTCGCCACCGAACTCGGCGACCGTCTGGCGAACGAACACGAACCCGAGCGAGTGAAGTTCGCCATCCAGGCTGTGTCGGTCGGATAGGAGTTGCCTGATTTTTTCTGTCGGCATGCCCATGCCGTCGTCGCGCACACGCAACGCCACATGGTCATCTTCGACAGCGGTACTGACGTTGAGCACGCCCACCTTGCGCTCGCTCATGGCATCGACGGCATTCATGACCAGATTAAAATACATGCGCCGGAAACGCTGGCGGTTGCCTGCGATAACCGCCGACGCCAGCCGGTTGAACTGAAGTTCGACGCGAGCCTCGGATTTCTCGACCACATACCCGAGGACAACATCTTGCGTGAAATCGCGGATATCCTCGGCGATGTCGAATTCCTCGTGTACACTCGCCTCATCGAATTCCTCGCGAAACGCCGCAATGCGCGTGTGCACGCCGTAAAGCCAACTGACGCTGTTGCGGTAGTGGCGCCGCGAGCGGACGGAGCGAGCCTCTTCGGGCAGGAACGATAGCACCTGATCCGACCGCCCCCACAGCGGACTAAGAATGAGATGGCAGGTCTCGAGAATCGTATCGATGTAACGACGTCCAAGCAGCAGAACCGTCCGATCCGGCGAGAAGCTCTTCACCGCATTCGAGTAGTCATGGAAGGCCCGGCGCAAGGCACCGAGCTTCGACTTCAACTCCAAGAGATCCGCTTCGTGCAGAACCTGCGCCTGCTCCAGGTTGTAGATCTCGAGGTCGGTATTCAGTGTGACATGGTAGTGGAGGATGTCGTTGAAAAAGCCCTCGACACGAAGATCGTGGATGAGGAACTTGATCTCGGCGACTTCCTTTTTGAGCCCCTCCATGTAGTCCGGCTCGGCGGTGGATGAAACGCTCGGTCGATCTGCTGTCACCGCTTAGCCCCCTAACGATAGGTAATTCGATCCGCAACGACACTGCCACCTATACCACAATATCGAGACGACGCCACAGATAGCCGGCGGCGGCTCCACCGCCACTTAAGGAGCCGCCAAGCCTGCCCTGACAATCCGGACTGTCCCTACTTGATGCCGCCTTCCGCGGCCCACTTCTCAAGCATGTCGGTGGTGACGGACTTGGGACGTTCGAGCGCATAACCCAGAGCGCGATCCCAGGTGATATTTGCCATGCAGCCCAGAGCGCGACCCACACCGAACAGGACAGTGTAGAAGTCCCACTCCTTGAGGCCGTAATACCACTGGATGACGCCAGACTGCGCATCGACGTTTGGCCAAGGGTTCTTGGTCTTGCCGTGCTCGCTAAGGACGCCCGGCGCAACTTCGAAGATCATCGAGACCAGCTTGAACAGCGGGTCGTCCTTGAGGCCCGGCGTCCTGAGGCAGAATTCGCGCTGCGACATATAGCGCGGATCGGTCTTGCGCAGGACGGCATGCCCATAGCCCGGGATGACCTGGCCGGAATTGAGGGTGTCCCAAAGGGCTTTGGTGATCAGTTCCTTGGTGGGCTCGACGCCCTTGCAGTATTTTTCCTGGAACTTCAAGGTCCAGCCCAGCACCTCCTGGTTGGCGAGGCCATGGAGCGGGCCTGCCAAGCCATTGAGGCCAGCAGAATACGCGTAGTAGGGATCGGACAACGCCGAGTGCACGAGGTGGGTGGTGTGGGCCGAAACGTTGCCGGATTCGTGGTCCGAGTGAAGGATAAAGTACATGCGGGCCACGTCTTGATACTGTTCGCTCTGACCGATCATATGGGCAAAATTGGCGCCCATGTCCAGCTTGGGATTGACGGGGGTCTGCTTGTCGCCACGGTACTTCAAGTTGTAAATGAAAGCGGCGATGATGGGGATACGGGCCACAAGGTCGCTGGCATCCTCATACACCTGTTCCCAGGCGTTCACCTTGTTGAAACTATCGGACTTGTAGTATGCGCAGAACTTGGAATCCCTCTGCATGACAAGAATGGCGCTGGAGAGCATCACCATCGGATGGCTGTCCCGCGGCAGGGCGCGGAGCACGTCGAACACATATTGGGGAACTTGCTGGCGAGCTTTCCACTGCGCAACAACTTCGTCCACCTGGGTCTGGGTGGGAACATCGCCGGTCAGGAGAAAATACCAAAAAGACTCGACGGTCGGATAAGTCGAGCCGGGCGCCTTGGGGAGGGCCGCAAAGGTTTCGGGGATGGTTTTCCCCCTGAAACGAATCCCTTCCTGCGCATCGAGGTAGGAGATGTCGGTAACCAGGCACTTGATGTCGCGGGCTCCACCAATGCACTGCCCAATATCGACCTTGTCGATGACAACGTCTGCGTATTCCTTGGTAAGTTTGGCGGTGCGGCTACGGTGCGCCTGGATCTTTTCCAACAACTTATCTTTTAACTGCGTCATGTCCCTAATCTCCATGGTTGTTGAGGTAAAATCAAACGACCTCAGGTAAAGCTAAAAGCTTCATTCTCAAGTATCTTTCGATTAACTGTCGTTGACCGAGATCAACTCTGGCGTAGGCAATTGCCATCATTATTTCGCTTCGTCATTTTTTCAGCACTTCGCAGTTTTTTTACCGATCTACAACACTTCAAGGAGCCCTTAGAAATGTCCAAAGCCCCCGTTCGCGTTACCGTCACCGGCGCTGCAGGCCAAATCGGCTACAGTCTGCTATTCCGCATCGCCAGCGGCGAGATGCTGGGTAAGGATCAACCGATAATTCTACAACTGTTGGAAATTACTCCGTCACTGGCGGCGCTCAAAGGCGTGGTCATGGAGCTGGAAGACTGCGCATTCCCTCTGCTCGCCGGCGTCGTGCAGACCGACGACCCGAAGGTGGCTTTCAAAGACGCCCAAGTCGCCCTGCTCGTCGGCGCCCGTCCGCGCAGCAAGGGTATGGAACGCAAAGATCTGCTCGAAGCCAATGGCGCCATTTTCACCGTGCAAGGCCGCGCCCTCAACGAGGTTGCCGCGCGTGACGTTAAGGTGCTGGTGGTAGGCAATCCGGCCAATACCAATGCCTTGATCGCCATGAACTCCGCCCCAGACCTGCCGCGCAGCAACTTCACCGCGATGTTGCGGCTCGATCATAACCGCGCCCTGTCGCAGCTCGCGACGCGCACCGGCAAGGCGGTCAGCGAAATTCAAAAGATGATCGTGTGGGGCAACCACTCCCCAACCATGTATCCCGATATCCGCTTCGCCACCATCGGCGGACAGAAAGCCGCGGCACTGGTCAATGATGAAGCCTGGTACCGAGACACCTATATCCCGACGGTCGGCAAGCGCGGCGCCGCCATCATCGAAGCACGCGGACTCTCCTCCGCCGCCTCCGCCGCCAACGCCGCGATCGACCACATCCGCGACTGGTCGCTGGGCAGCAACGGCCAATGGGTGACCATGGGCATCTGCTCCGATGGTTCCTACGGCATCCCGGAAGGCATCATCTACGGCTTCCCGTGCGTCTGCTCGAACGGCAAGTATGAAATCGTCAAGGGCCTGGACATCGATGCTTTCAGCCGCGAGCGCATGAACCTCACGCTCAAGGAGCTCCAGGAAGAACGCGACGGCGTCAAACACCTGATCAGTTGATCAGCCTTCCGAACCAAGGCAGGATCGGAATCATCGCCTGTCAATGAGCGCACGATCCCATCCTGCCGCAGTGCTGTATCGGGGAGTGGACAATGCACGTCCCTTCCCTGCCCTTTCCGCCTGCGAACATTATGCCGGCAGCGAAAAGCTGATCCGCAAAGCCTTATCTCTGCAAGCCGAACTCGGGCCGATTTTCGACATCACCTGCGATTGCGAGGATGGCGCACCCACCGGTTGCGAGCGGCAACATGCCGAGATGATCGCCGCCTGCATCATGGACGAAAGCAACCGTCACGATCGACTCGGTGCACGCATCCATGACATCACCCACAGCCATTGGCGCGACGACCTGGAAATCATCGTCGGCAATGCCGGTTCGCGTCTCGCCTATCTTGTATTGCCCAAGGTACGCGGTCTGGATGATGTCCTCGCGCAGATTTCTGCGCTGCACGAGATACAATCGCGTCATGGCATCGAAGACAACATTCCGGTTCATGTTCTGATCGAGACGCCAACCGGCCTGCGCGAAGCCTGGCAGATCGCCGCTCTGCCCACGGTCGAATCGATCGACTTCGGTTTGATGGACTACGTCAGCGCCCATCATGGCGCAATCCCCGCCAGCGCCATGCGCAGCCCCAGGCAGTTCGAGCATCCCTTGATCGTCCGCGCCAAGATGGAAATTGCCGCCGCGGCGCTGGGCAACGGCATCGTGCCGACCCACAATATCTGCGTCGAGATCCGCGACACCGATGTGGTCCGCGAGGACGCCCGGCGTGCCCGCCAGGACTTCGGTTTCCTGCGCATGTGGAGCATTCACCCGAGCCAGATTCTGCCCATCGTCGAAGCCATGCGTCCGGACTTCGCCGAGGTCGCTGAAGCGGCGGACATCCTGTTCGCCGCCCAAGAGGCCCATTGGGGCCCAATCCAGATATCCGGCAAGTTGCACGACCGGGCATCGTTTCGTTACTACTGGGATATCCTTCGCCGCGCCCACGTCAATGGCATGAAGTTGCCGGACGTGGCGGAGGAACGTTTTTTTAGTTAGCCACTCTTATTTTTCACCCGCTTTTTTGAAAGGAAGTCGCAGTGTTAGAAGCCTACCGCCAACACGTCGCCGAGCGCGCAGCCCTCGGCATTCCGCCGTTGCCGCTGAGTGTCAAGCAGACCGAGGAGCTCATCGAACTCTTGAAAAAACCGCCGCAAGGCGAGGAAGCCTATCTGGTCGACCTGATTACCCACCGCGTACCAGCCGGCGTGGACAATGCCGCCAAGGTCAAGGCCTCCTACCTCGCAGCGGTAGCGATGGGCAAGGAAAAATGCGCGTTGATCTCGCGCGAGAAAGCCACCGAACTTCTCGGCACCATGCTTGGCGGATACAACATCCAGCCGCTGATCGATCTGCTCGACAATAAGCAGGTCGGCGGCATCGCCGCCCACGGCCTGTCCAAAGCCTTGCTGGTGTTCGATGCCTTCCACGACGTCCAGGAAAAGGCCCGCAAGGGCAATGCCAATGCCAAGACAGTGCTGCAATCCTGGGCCGATGCCGAGTGGTTCACTTCGCGCCCGGAAGTATCGCAATCGCTCACCGTTACCGTATTCAAGGTCACCGGAGAAACCAACACCGACGACCTTTCGCCCGCACCCGACGCCTGGAGTCGTCCCGACATTCCGCTGCATGCCCTGGCCATGCTGAAGAACGCGCGCCCCGGCATCGACCCGGACGAACCCGGCAAGATCGGCCCGCTCAAGCAACTCGCCGCGCTCAAAGCCAAAGGCAACCTGGTCGCCTATGTCGGCGACGTGGTCGGCACCGGCTCCTCGCGCAAGTCCGCCACCAACTCGGTGCTGTGGTTCACTGGCGAAGACATCCCGTTCGTGCCGAACAAGCGCTTCGGCGGTGTCTGCCTCGGAACCAAGATTGCGCCGATTTTCTACAACACCATGGAAGATGCCGGCGCATTGCCGATCGAACTCGACGTCTCGAAAATGGAGATGGGCGATGTGGTCGAGTTGCGTCCTTATGAAGGCAAGGCGCTGAAAAACGGCCAGGTCGTCGCCGAGTTCACCGTCAAGTCCGACGTCATATTCGACGAAGTCCGCGCCGGTGGCCGCATACCGCTCATCATCGGACGCGGGCTCACCGCCAAGGCGCGCGAGGCGCTGGGCCTGCCGCCTTCCACGCTGTTCCGCCTGCCGCATACCCCGGCCAGTTCCGGCAAAGGCTTTACACTGGCGCAGAAAATGGTCGGCCGCGCCTGCGGCTTGCCGGCCGGCAAGGGCGTGCGCCCCGGCACCTACTGCGAGCCCAAGATGGCCACGGTCGGTTCGCAGGACACCACCGGCCCGATGACCCGCGACGAACTCAAGGACCTGGCCTGCCTGGGCTTCTCCGCCGACATGGTGATGCAGTCGTTTTGCCACACGGCGGCCTATCCGAAGCCCGTCGACGTCAAGATGCACCACGAGTTGCCGGCCTTCATCGCGACGCGCGGCGGCGTTTCGCTGCGCCCCGGCGACGGCGTGATCCACTCCTGGCTCAACCGCCTGCTGTTGCCCGACACGGTCGGCACCGGCGGCGACTCGCATACGCGCTTCCCGATCGGCATCTCCTTCCCGGCCGGCTCCGGCCTGGTGGCCTTTGCCGCCGCCACCGGGGTCATGCCGCTGGACATGCCCGAATCGGTACTGGTGCGCTTCAAGGGCGAAATGCAGCCCGGCATCACACTGCGCGACCTGGTCAACGCCATCCCGCTGTATGCGATCCGCGCCGGCCAGCTCACCGTCGAGAAGCAGGGCAAGAAAAACATCTTCTCCGGCCGCATCCTGGAAATCGAAGGCTTGCCCAAGCTCAGGGTGGAACAGGCCTTCGAGCTCACCGACGCCTCCGCCGAACGCTCCGCCGCCGGTTGCACGGTGCATCTCGACAAGGAACCGATCATCGAGTACATGACCTCCAACATCACCCTGATGAAGGTCATGATCGCCAACGGCTACCAGGACAGCCGCACGCTGGAGCGCCGCATCCAGGCCATGCAGGCCTGGATCGCCAAGCCGGAACTGCTGAAGGCCGATGCCGACGCCGAATACGCAGCGGTCATCGAGATCGACCTGGCCGACATCAAGGAGCCCATCGTCGCCTGCCCGAACGATCCGGACGACGTAAAGCCGCTTTCCGCAGTCGCCGGCGAAAAGATCGACGAAGTCTTCATCGGCAGTTGCATGACCAACATCGGCCACTTCCGCGCCGCCAGCAAACTGCTCGAAGGAAAAACGGACCTGCCGGCACGCCTGTGGGTCGCCCCGCCGACCAAGATGGACGCCTTGCAGCTCAGCGAGGAAGGCCACTACGGCGTGCTCGGCCGCACCGGTGCACGCATGGAAATGCCCGGCTGCTCGCTGTGCATGGGCAACCAGGCGCAGGTTCGCAGGGGCAGCACGGCGATGTCCACCTCGACGCGCAACTTCCCCAACCGCCTGGGGCTCGACACCCGCGTCTATCTCGGTTCCGCGGAACTGGCTTCGGTTTGCGCCCTGCTCGGCAAGATCCCGACGGCAGCGGAATACATGGCCAACATCGGCGTGCTGGCCAAGAATGCCGGCGCCATCTACCGCTACATGAACTTCGATCAGATCGAGGATTACCAGGAGGTGGCGGGAACGGTGACGGTTTAAGCATCATCACCTGCACCAAACCCAAACGGCTCTGCCAGAGATGGCAGAGCCGTTTTGCTTATCGGCGGGTTTAAACTTATCCTCCCGCCGAACCGCTATTCCGAATCGCTCATGGCCTCCTTCTTCCATCTCTTTTCCCTCACTGTTCCCCTGTATCTCCTGGTGCTGGTCGGCTACGTGCTGGTGCGCTGGGGAGCTTGGCCCAAGTCGGTCGTCGACGCCCTCTCCCGTTTTGTGTTCAGTGTCGCCCTGCCCGCACTGCTGTTCCGCATGATGAGCGACTTCTCCCAGATGCCGCCAGTCGATGCTCGGCTCTTGATCGCTTTTTTCGGCGGCTGTCTGATCGTCTTCGTGATCGGGCGGCTGGTCGGCTTCTATCTATTTCGGCTCGATGGCGTCGCGCAATCGGTGTTCGCCCTGGGCGGAGTGTTCTCCAACAATGTGCTGCTCGGTCTCCCGCTGGCGAAATCGATACTTGGCAATAGCGCCGTTCCTTCCGTCGCGCTGGTGCTGGTGTTCAATGCGCTCACCCTGTGGACCCTGGTGACCATTTCGGTGGAATGGGCGCGTCACGGTTCATTCTCGCTGGCAGGTTTCGCGAAAACTGCCCGCAGCGTGCTGATCAACCCGATTGTGGCCTCCATCGTGACAGGAACGCTGTTCGGCATGCTCGGCTTGAAATTGCCCGAGTTGACCGTCACGCCACTGGCCATGATGGGACAGATCGCTGCGCCGTTATCGCTGATCGTGGTCGGGATGGGACTGGCCGAATACGGCATCCGCAAAGGATGGCAGCAAAGCGTGGCGATTTGCACGCTTAAATTGACCGTGCAGCCATTCGTCGTCTGGGCTCTGGCACGGGCACTCTCGCTGCCGGCAATGGAAACCCAAGTCGTCGTGCTGCTCTCGTCGTTGGCCGTCGGCGTCAATGTCTATCTCATGTCGCGCCATTTCCAAACCATGGAAGCTCCCGTCGCCACCAGCATGGTACTGACGACGGCGCTATCGACAGTGACAACCCCCCTGGCATTGAGTCTGGCCGGGGTCTGAATAAGTTGGGTATCCGGATTCCGCGATTGATTTGCAGCGGCCGTCGCGCATTGCGGCATTTGGCGGCGATTCAGGATGCGCTTATGGTTTGCTGACTGGCCCAGTTGTACCCACAAGGGATATATGACTATGGCATCATAAAAAGGGGCTGTCGCCATGCTCCAGTCAGTAGCGTTGAATTCTTGGGACTCTGCTCCATCGCCACCACCGGTCATTTCCGGATATTACCCGACTAGCTTACCGTCGTTTAACGTTTAACGATGTTGGTGTTGGTGTTGCTTTTCGGATAGGATTCAAAAAAAATCGAGGAGAGACTGAATATGACAATGAACGAAATCCTGTCTGTACGCATGATCGTAGCGGGTGCGATGGCGCTGCTGGCAACTTCCGCATTGGCGGCAGTCACCGTCGAAGAAGCGAAGCAGTTGGGCGCCAGCCTTACGGAGTTCGGCGCCGAACAGGCTGCCAACGCCGATGGTTCGATTCCTGCCTACAGCGGCGGCATCGACCAGGTTGCCGGATACGACCCCAGGACTTCCAGACACTACATCGACCCGTTCAGGAGCGAGAAGCCGTTGTACTCGATCGATGCCGAGAACATGGCGCAATATGACACGTTGCTGGCACCGGGCACCAAGGCGCTGATCAAGGCCTACACGGGTTATCGGGTCGACGTCTACCCGAGTCATCGCAGCATGCGCTATACACCGACGGTGCTGCAGAACACCGTCAAGAACGCCACCACCGCCAAGCTGGCCGGAGCGGTAAAGGGCGACACGCTCGAGGGTACCGACAAGGAAAACCTTCCCTACGAAGGACTTCCTTTTCCTATTCCCCAAAACGGGTACGAAGTGATGTGGAACAATACATTCCGCTTTTCGGCGGCCGTGAGTGAATTTACCGGTAAGGCCCTGATGATCGACTCTGCCGGCAATCCCATCGAACTGACGCAGGCAAAGGCGTTCTATTTGCATCCTTGGTATGACAGCAAGGGCACGTTGCGCCAGCAGACCTTCGGCAGCACGTTCGGATTCACGTCGGTCGTCACGTCGCCGCCGAAGATCGCGGGTGCGGGCTACCTCGGCTACTACCTCGTTGACACGTCGCTCGGACAGAAAGCGTGGTACTACACGCCGGGTCAGCGTCGCATCCGTCCGGCCCCCGACTTTTCCTATGACATGTTGATGAACGGCGCCATATTCTGGGACGAACTGGCCGGCTTTTCCGGTCGCATGGATCGTTTCGACTTCAAGCTTGTTGGCAAGAAGGAAATGCTGGTACCGTATAACGTCTTCGGCATCACCAACACGATTCCCACCAAAGCGTTTGCCGGCAAGAAATTCGTGAATCCCGATGCGCTGCGCTGGGAGAAACACAGGATGTGGATCGTGGACTCGATACGCAAACCGAACGCCAGTCATGCCTATGCGCGCCGCACGTTCTACATCGACGAAGATTGCTGGTGCATCACCCAAACCGAAGCCTATGATGCCGCCGGCAATATATTGCGGGTCGCCCTCATCAACAGCTTTCCCTCATATGCCACTGGCGGAATCAACCTCAATTCGTGGACCAACTACGACTTCGTCAAGGGCGGTTACTACGTGTTCAATGCAGGGCAGGCGGACGATGGGCATGGAATGCGCGACTACGACACCGCGGAAGGACTGCAACTGGCGCTCAACCCCCAGGCGATCGTTGGCAAAAGCGCGCAATAGCCTTGCAGCGATCCCGGGTGACAACGTAACGGTTTTTCGCCGGCAGGATCGGGCATCGCAAGCACGCGCATGTGTGCTTGTTTGTGCTCGCGCGCTGGCACCAGCGATTTTCGTATCGTATCGTTTCGCTTTGTTTCATGGTTTCATGGGAAGATATCTGATTCATTCACTGTAACCGCCGGAAATCGAAAGGACAACGACATGGCAATCTCAATGTATGCGGCCTCGGCGCCGACCTTCGTGCAATTCCTCACCAGCCTGTCGACCAATCTCGACAAGACCGCCACCCATGCCGCCGCTAAGAATATCGATCCGGCAATCTATCTGCGTACACGTCTGTATCCCGACATGCTACCGCTAGCGATGCAGGTGAACCTCGCCAATCGCCAGGCCATCAACGCCTGCGCGCGCCTTGCCGGGGTCGACCCGCTCGTGCTGCCGACCGCAGAGCCGAGCATGGACGATCTCAAGCAGCGTCTCGACCAGACCATCCGTTATGTCAACGGCTTCACGCCGGCGCAGCTCGACGGCACCGAGGACAAGGAGATCGTCGCCAAGTATCCGAGCGGCATCGAGCGGCGTTTCACCGGGCAGACGATGCTGCTTGGCTTTAGCCTGCCGAACTTCTATTTCCACGTCACCGCCGCGCATTGCATCCTGCGCCATTGCGGTATCGACATCGGCAAGAAGGACTTCAACTCGGCGCAGCACCTGTTCAGCGGCGCCTGCGCCTGCCAGCCGGTCAAGGCCTAGGGCCGGGCGCTGCCGGCGCAGCAACGATAGCTCAACGATGCAGCGGCATGGCTCGATGATCCAATGTAGCCGCGATGCATTGGATGCCGGCGAGGATCAAGAAGCAGCGCGACACCGCTAGCGCTGAGCGCCTCTACCGGGCAGGGCATCCGGCGTATAGGTGAATTTCGAGAACCCCTCCGGTTTCATCCAAAGGCCCAAACCCGGGTCGCCCAGATGAATGCTCAGGAGATAATTGCCCGACGACAGGTCGTAACCCCAATAGGTCCGTGCGAAGGGAGTCTGGCTGTCATAGAGCTGCTGAAAACCGTTGAAGATGCCTTTGACCAAGCGGTCTTCATGGTCGTACTCGTCGCTCATGCCGGCGCCGCTCCAATCCTCGTCAAAGTAGAACACCCGTTTGCTGAAGGTGTGGCGTTTGCCCGGTTTTAGCGTCGCTTCGACCACCCAGACCCGATGCAGCTCCCAACGCACATGGTCGGGATTGAGATGCTTGGGCGTCAGCAAGGTCTTGGCCTGAACCAAGGCCAGAGCGTAGTTGTTGTAGGGGATGAGCATTTCCCGCTTGCCCAGCAGTTTGAAATCGAACATATCCAGGGCGCCATCGAACAAGTTGACTTCATCGTAGGTGCCCACGCCGCCCTGACCGGCGACGGGGGTGTCATAAGCGAAATCGGGAGCCAGACGGATGCGGCGGCTGGCGGCGGAGTATGTCCAAGCCCGACGAGGCTGCTGTATCGGGTCCATGGTGTCCTGAAAAATAGTGGCATTGCCCACCACCTGGGGTGGCGCCACGTAGTCGAAGGCATACTGCTGATAGATGTTGCCGTTCTTCTTCAATTCCGCCCCGTCGCCTTTCGGATCGAAGTAGGCAATCTGCAGGTTGATCCGTTCCTCCGCAGTATTGACGGCCTGGCCCGAACCGTCCACATACCAGTTGCGCATGCGAAAGTAGACACCCAGGCCGTTGTAACGCAGCAGGTGGTTCCACATCGCCTCATGGCCGTTCTTGGGAATGGGAAAGGGGACGCCGCCGTAAGCTCCTTCCAGGGCCACGCCGCTCTTGGCGAGCTTTGCCCGGGTGGCGTTCTTGAGCGTGTTGTCGAGCACCCAGTTCGGGAAGGCCACACTGCGATGGCTGGCGTAAACATCCATGCGGAAAGAGGGAAAGCGTTGCAAGAGCGCCTTGTTCATCGCGCTCAGTTTGTCCTCGTAGCGCCCCATGTTTTGTCCAGTGATGGAATACAGGGGTTTCTCGCCAGCATAGGGATCGGCCCAGCGCCCGGAATCCTTCTTGAACCCTGGCGGATTGGTGCTGGCCGGCAGGCCGCCACTGTAGGCCGGGATGCTGCCGTCCCGGTTGCCGGTCTTTTCCGCGCCGAAAGCGGTCAGGCTCGTGCCCAACACTGCCGCTTCCGTCGCGCTGACCGCAGCCAAGGCTTTGCCGGCAAGGATCGTGGCGAACCACACGAGGAGGGCAAAAAGTCGCGGTTTTGTATTCATTCCCGGCCTCAGAAACTAATTTGATAAGTGAATGACAGCCAACCCTTGTCTTTGTACGGTGCGCCCAGAATGCGGGAGCCGAAAGGCGAAGTCGGGTCCGCCAGCAGTTTTTGGTCATAGCCAGTGTAAGCCAGATCGAATTGATGGCGCGCATAAGCCTTGGCCGTGAGTCCGACCTTCCAGATCACGGCACCCTCGGTGCCGCCGCCGTTGCTGGGCGCATTGCCCTTGAGACCGACGGAATAGAACCACGGCATTTCCACGTCGACACCGGGAAACACCTGGAGCCAGGTCGGGACGAAGGACAGCGAGACACCGAAATATTCCTTGTCGGCACAACCCTTGACCTTGGCCAGCGTATCGCAGGCGGCGAGATAGCCCTGCGCACGGTAAAGTCCCGGATTGCTCGTGACCCGATCAAGACGCGACCAGGCCAGTTCGCCCGACAGCGAAGCCAGATCGTAGAAACGGGTCGGCCCCAGCGCCAGCACGCCATTGAACAGGGCGTGCCAAGTGCTGCCGCGCGCGCCCTCGAAAACCAGCGGGGCGCTATTGGCGGCATCGCTGGTCAAGGGGTCGTTGCGGCGCAGGGAAAGTTCCGCGCCGACGGCAACGCCGGCCACGTTCTTGGACAGCGTCACTCCCCACAGATCGATTCCTTTCGCATAGACCGCGCGCGTAAGGCCACCACCCACGGACTGGGCCACCCAAGCGGCCTTGTCGTCGAAGCGGCGCGCATACATGCCGAGGGTGCCATCGAGCCACGCCGGACTCCATTTGAGGCCCAGCCCCCAGTCGCCGCGTTGCCCGGGGAGAGCGGGAAGACGATTGACGTCAGGGCCCTTCAGCACGTTGTCGGCCACGCCGAAAAAGGTGCCGCCTTCAGGCAGTCGATTGGGACGCCACTCGAACAAATACTGACCGAGAAACGACAGTTCCGGAGCGATCTGCGCTACCAGCGACAGCTGATTGATCGGCAGCGCCGTTTCCTTCGCCGATGCGCCGGGATTGGCCACGGACTTGCCGCCATCGGCGGGCGTCTGCGAGTAGCTTACCGCATGGGCGCTGCCGAACAAGGACTCGCCCCAGACCACGGCATGGCGCCCGGCCTTCACATTCCACAGCGTGTCGCCCATATCGATAGCGGTAAAGGCGAAAGCGTCGAGGAATTCTCCCGATGGCCCGCGGTAGTAGCGTTCCACATAGCGGGTGAAGGTATTGCCGCTGTAGCTCGGCGCAGCGCTGGGCAAGGCGGCGGGGTTTGCACTGCCTTGTTTGCCGTAGGCAGCATCGAACCAGGCCGCCGCAGTCAGGCGCAAGCCGCTGTTGTCGCGGTAGAACAGGTCGAATTCACCGAGCCAGTCGAGGCGATTGGCAATGGTGTCGCCGCGCGCAAAAAGCGCATCCCCCTGATCGTAGGCGCCGTTGTTGGCGATGCGGGCATCGCGGCCTTGCGCGCGCTGTGCCCAGTTGTAGCGCAAGGTGTTGTTGGAACGCAGGCGTAGATCGTCTGCGCCGATGTCCAACGACTGAGCTTGTCCGGCACTTGCGATGGCGCAGAGGACGAACCCGCAAAGCAAGTTATGCGTCATGCAGCCAGACATGGCCCAATCCTCTCAATCCTCTCCCTCCCGGCATGGCCAGACGCAGGTTCATGTTGCAGCCTGCTTGGGCAACAGGGCGGCGACATTGGCGGAGGGCATGGGGCGTGCGAGGAAATATCCCTGGACTTCGTCACACCCCATCCCCCGAAGGATCTCCAGTTGCTCGGCAGTTTCCACGCCTTCGGCGATGACTTTCATGCCCAAGCTATGGCCGAGAGTGACCACTGCGGAGGCGATGGCGCGATCGTCCGCATCGCTGCCAAGATCGCGCACGAAGGACTGATCGATCTTGAGGCGATCGATGGGGAAGCGCTTGAGATAGCTGAGACTGGAATAGCCGGTACCGAAGTCGTCGACGGAAATATTCAAGCCGCGGCTCTTGAAAGCTTTCAATACACCCAGTGTGTGATCCAGTTCACCGGCCAGATGGCTCTCGGTGATTTCGACTTCCAGAAACTCGCCCGACACCCCCGATTGCGATAAAGCCCGGTCTACACTCTCCACCAGATTGCGGGCGGCGAACTGCCGGGTGGAAAAATTCACCCCGACACGAACCGGAGGTGCGCCGGTATCCTGCCATTTCTTGATCTGGCGACAGGCTTCTGCCAGCACCCAGGCACCGATGGGTTCGATCAGGCCGGATTCTTCAGCAACTGGGATGAATATACTCGGGGACATGAACCCCTGCTCCGGTTGATACCAGCGGATCAAGGCTTCCAGACCGACCAGATGGTTGCCGGCAATTCCGTACTGGGGCTGGTAGAAAAGGAGCAGTTCCTCGTTGGTGAGCGCGCGGCGCAGATTGCTCTCCAGTTGCAGCTTGCGGAGCACCGCCTGGTTCATTTCGCTGTTGGCGAAGTAATACCCGTTGCGCCCGGTTTCCTTGGCCTTGTACATGGCCGTATCGGCGGATTTCATCAAGTCGTCAAAGGATTGGCCATCCTTCGGGAACAAGCTGATGCCGATGCTGGGGGTAATACTCAGGGCTTGGGTGCCGATTAGGTAAGGTTTCGACACTTCGTTCAGAAGTTTCTGTGCGACATGGGCGGCGGCATCGGCGTCGGTGTCGGGCAGCCCAAGCAGAAACTCGTCGCCGCCCAGCCGTCCCACCGTATCCACTTCGCGCACGGCGAGACGCATGCGGTGTCCCGCTTCGATCAACAGACGGTCGCCCACGCCATGGCCCAGGGAGTCGTTGATGTTCTTGAAATGATCGAGATCGAGGAACAGCATCGCCATGGGCTGCGTCTCGCGCTGGGCGGACGCCAAGTGCTGCTCGACGCGATCGCGCAATAGTAGGCGGTTGGGCAGGTCGGTCAGCGGATCGTGGAAGGCGAGCTTGGTGATGCGCTGTTCGAACTCCTTTTGCTTGGTGATGTCGGTAGACAAAGACAGGAAGTGCGTCGGCTGGCCATCGGGCCGGCGCACCACGGAAAGCGTGCTCAGGGTAGGGTAAATCTCGCCATTCTTGCGCCGGTTCCATAGCTCGCCCTGCCAGAAGCCGGCATCGAGTATCTGATGCCACATGGTCGAATAAAACTCTGGATCATGGCATCCCGATTTGAGTAGGCGAGGATTTTTGCCGATCACCTCCTCGGCGCTGTAGCCGGTGATATCCGTGAAGGCATGATTAACTGTCAATATCCTGGCATCCTTGTCGGTAATGACGATCGCATCCTTGCTGTTGTCGAACATCATCGAGGTCATGCGCATGTGGTCCTCCTGCGCATGACGTTCCGAAATGTCGGATACGGTGCCCAGAATGCGGGCTGGCGAGTGGTCCGCGGTCCACTCCACGGCCGCGCCACTATATTGCAGCCAGCGTTTGCCACCGTCCGGGGCGGTGTATTCTTCCTCCCGCGTATGCTGCAAGCCCTGTTCGTTCAGGTGACCTATCAGCTCCATCGGGAGTTCGGAGTTGCACGACCGGAATGCCGCATACTCGGCCATGCTGATGGTCTGCGGCTCCGGCTTCAGCCCCAGCAGGCCGGCATACACCGCATCGACAAACACACGGCCCTTGGGCAGGTCGATCTCATACGTGCCTTGTTTTGCGGCACTGAGGGACAAACGCAAACGCTGCTCGTTATCGCGCAGCTTTTCTTCCGCGCTACGCCGCTGCTGATCGCGCGCAAGATTATCGAGGGCATAGGAAAGATCGCCGCCGATTTCGTCGGCCAGGGCAAGGATGTCGTCGCTGAAATACTCTTTCTCCCTGGCAACCAGTATCAGGGCGGCAACGGTCTTGCCATCCTGCTTGATCGGCACGCCAAGACCGGAAGATGACCATCCGTAGGCTTGTGCCAAGGCTTTGAAGCGGCTGTCCGCCAAAAAATCATTGCTGACCTGGCGTTTGCCTGTGCATAAGGTCATTGCCGTCAAGCTACCATTGATTTGCGCTGCGTCACCGAGGCGAAGCCCCATGATGACATCGCGTATCGCCTCGGCATCCTGGGTGGCCAGTCCCGCCAGGCTGACACTATTGTTCTCCCAGTCTGCGACGGCCACCCAGGCACCGGCGAATTTGCCCACGCGATGGGCAGCGCGGCAAACTTGCGAAAACAGGGTGTCGATGTCCCCGCTATGCACGATGGCGCTGTTGATCTCGCTCAGTGTGGCATACAACGCCTGGCTATGGCCCAGGGCCTTGAGATGCGCGCGCTCGGCGCTCTGATCGCGGAATACCAGCACCACGCCGAGCGTCTCGCTGTCAGCGCTAAAACGAATCGGCGATCCGCTATCGGCAATCGGCCGTTCGCTGCCATCGCGCGCCACCAGCAGGGTATGGTTGGCCAGGCCGACGATGCGGCCTTCGCGCAGGACAATGGCGACCGGGCTTTCCACTTCGCAGCGGGAGTCCTCATTGATGATGTGGAACACCCTGCTCACCGGCTGTCCCCGCGCATCCGCCATGGACCATCCGGTCAGGGCTTCGGCGATCGGGTTCATCATGGTGACCCTGCCGTCGGCATCGCAGCTGATCACGGCATCGCCGATGCTGTGCAGGGTAACCCTCAGGTTTTCATCGCTGCGCGCAAGGGCGATATTGCTGGCCTGGATCTCGTCGAACAGACGCTCGACCGATTCCGCCATGCGATTGAAACCGTCGATGCTTGTGCGTATATCCGGGGAACCCTGCAAGGGTAAGCGAACTGAAAAATTGCCTTTGCCAAGCCTTTGCGCACCCTCGGAAAGTGCGCGCAAAGGCTTCAGGCCATAGTGCAATACCACCCAGATGCCGAGGTACACCAGGCCCAGCGCCATGGCCATCACCCCGATGCCACGCTGGACTTGTTTCCAGGCCTGATTGATGGTGGGCACCGGGGACAACTCCAGCGACACAACGCCGAAATAGTTGCCGTCCACCACCATCGGCCGGGTTCCTCCCAGCCCACGTACCCCGCACCAGCGTGCGAACCATTCCGGGGCAATCAATACCACCGGCGTGTCGCGGGAAAATCCAATTGAATCGGACACATCGCGAAAGCCGACCTTGATAACCGCCGCGCTGCGGCGGAATCTCTCCAGATCCTTCTCCATTCGCTCCGGTTCGTGGTTCAGCAAGCCGGGAGTAATGGCCAAGCCGATGGTGTCCAGTTCGCGTTGATACTCGGAGGCCAATTCGAGCTTGGCGTTGATGGCGGCGTGGTTTACGGTGAAATACAGGGCGGCCAGTGCAGCAAGTACAAAAGACAGCGCCACCACAATCATCAAGCGCGAGAAAAGACGCAAGCGACTCCACATGGGAGGAAGATGCAGGGTCATTATTTTTTGTATCCCCTTATTCCGAGAATAATCCCTGTTCGACGCGACCTATGAGTTCGAACTATCCCAGATTATCCATTAGTCGTATCACTGTAGCATAGGTGCCAGCAGTCATGCGTTTGTGGCCGAACGGGGACAGGTGTACAAATACACTGGGGCAGGTGTACAAATACTCCACCGACATGCACATTGCGCATTGCGCATTGCATAAAGAAAAATCAATCGCGGATTACGGATAAGCAATAAGTTTTCGATGATGCGGAAGATTTGGCAGGAAAATCCCGCTCAGTTCGAGTTTCCGAGTGAACCTGCCGTTACTGTAGAATTATTGAATCTTTTAGCAGAGACGATATATTTCTGGCTGATGATCGAGCATCCCTTACCCGATACCGATGCCTGGGTGTTGTTTTATACCCAGGCCAACTTGCCTGTACTGCGGCATACATTGCATGCGCTGGAAAAATTGCGCGAGCATGCCGAAACGGTCAACGGTCGGGTATTGTCCTCGGTCATTCTTCAGGACCCGCTGATGACCCTGCGGGTGCTGGCTTATCTGGAAGAAAACCGCCCCAAGAAACAGCACACCGATATCACCACCATCGAGCGGGCGCTGATGATGATCGGCCTGGATCCATTCTTCAGCAAATTTCAGAATCTGCCGCTGGTCGAAGATCAACTCAAGCCCTATCCCAAGGCACAACTCGGTTTGCTCAAGTCGATTCGCCGCGCGCGCAAAGCGACCCACTGGGCTCGCGAATGGGCAATCTGGCGCCACGATCTGGATGTCGACGAAATTACCGTCGCCACGTTGTTGCACGACATCACGGAAATGCTGATGTGGTGTTTCGCGCCGAACCTGCAACTGCGAGTGCAAGAAATGCTGGCGCAGAACCCGGGCCTGCGCACGACGACGGCTCAGCAGGAGATATATGGCATCCGGCTGATCGATTTGCAGTTGGCCCTGGTCAATGCCTGGCATTTGCCGAAACTCCTGGCAACCCTGATCAACGCCATTCCCCAAGATGGGGCAGAGGCCGCCGGCGAACTCATCGGCCCGGACAACCCGCGCGTCAAGAACGTTTTCCTGGCTGTCGACCTGGCGCGCCACTCGGCCAACGGCTGGCACGATGCGGCGCTGCCCGACGATTTCAAGGGAATCGAGGATTTGCTGCATATCAGCCATGAAGCGCTGCTGCACAAGCTCGGTCTGGATGCCGAGGACAAGGCCGAACAGAATCAACCGCAGTAGCGCAATTCGTTTTAGGCGCGCTGTTCCAGTTCTTCCCAACGCTGAAGCAGCTGCGCCAACTCGGCGTCGAGCACGGCGGCCCGTGCCTGCAAGCGTTTCGCCTCCTCGGGAGAGTCACGATAGACCCGGGCATCGGCGAGACGCGCGGCGATATCGGCCTGCTCCTGCTCCAGAGCGGCGATACGATCAGGCAACTGCGCCAATTCCTGCGTCTCCCGGTAGCTGAGTTTGTTGCGCACCTCGCGGCTTGGGCCACGGGCAGTCGCGGCAATCGCGGCAAGCGGACTCGCTGCGGCTTTCTGTGCCCCGCTTGCGGCTGCGCGAGGCGCCCTGTCCCTGGCGATCAACCAATCGGCATAACCGCCGGCATATTCCCGCCAAACGCCGCCGCCTTCGGCGACGATGCACTGCGTCACCACATTGTCCAGAAAGCGTCGGTCGTGACTGACTAGGAACAGCGTGCCGGCATATTCCTGCAGCAAGGATTCGAGCAGCTCCAGGGTCTCGATGTCCAGGTCGTTGGTCGGTTCGTCGAGCACCAGCACATTGGCCGGCCGGGCAAACAGCCGCGCCAGCAGCAGACGATTGCGCTCGCCGCCGGAGAGCGACTTGACCGGCGAACGAGCCCGCTCCGGCGCAAACAGGAAATCGCCAAGATAACTGATGACATGTTTGCGGGTCCCGGCAATCTCGACATAATCCGATCCCGGACTGATCACCTCGGCGAGTTCCGCCTGCTCGTCAAGCGCAGTACGGAACTGGTCGAAATAAGCCACTTCCAGCTTGGTGCCGAGGCGCACGCTGCCGGTATCTGGCGCCAGTTCACCGAGGATGAGTTTCAGCAGGGTGGTCTTACCGGCGCCGTTGGGGCCGATCAAGCCGATCTTGTCGCCGCGCAGGATGCGCGAACTGAAATCGCGGACGATCCAGCGTTCGCCATAACGCTTCGACACGCCCTCGACTTCGGCCACCAGTTTTCCCGATTTTTCACCTCGCGCAATGCGCAATTCGACGCTGCCGAGCCGGTCGCGCCGCGCCGCACGCTCGCGCCGCAAGGCTTCCAGACGCAATACGCGACCTTCGTTGCGGGTCCGGCGTGCCTCGACCCCTTTGCGTATCCAGACTTCCTCCTGCGCCAGAAACTTGTCGAACTTGGCATTCTGTTGCTCCTCGGCCGCCAGTTCGGACGCCTTGCGCTCCTGGTAAGCGGCAAAGGAACCGGGGTAGCTGGTCAAACGACCTCGATCGAGCTCGACAACCCGGGTCGCGACGGCATCGAGGAAACTGCGATCATGGGTGACGAACAACACCCCGCCGCGAAAATCGTGAATCAACTGCTCCAGCCAGAGGATGCCGTCGAGGTCAAGATGATTGGTCGGTTCGTCGAGCAGCAGCAGATCGGGCTCGGTAGCCAAGACCTGGGCCAGCGCCACGCGCTTGACGCCTCCGCCGGAAAGCGTGCCGATCCTGGCTTCGCCATCGAGCCCAAGCCTGCTGATGGCTTGTTCGACGCGCGTGTGCAGACGCCAGCCGTCGGTATGATCAAGTTGCCCCTGCAGTTCTTGCAGCGCCTCCATATGCTGGGGCGAGTGATCGAGCGCCACCAACTGCGCCGCCTCATGATAGGCCAGCAACAACCGGCTTGCCTCGCCAAGAGCGGAGGCGATGGTCTCAAAGATGCTGCGATCCGGATCGAAGCTCGGCTCCTGCGCAGCATAAGCCAGCCGCATGCCGGGCTGGCGCCACACTGTGCCCTCGTCGAGATTGGCGAGGGCAGCCAGCGCCTTCAGCAACGACGACTTGCCGGTGCCATTGCGGCCAATTAGGGCAATTCGTTCGCCCGCATCGACCTGCAAGGCCGTGTGATCGAGCAGCGCCACATGCCCGAAGGCCAGGCAGGCGTTATCCAGTGTCAACAAAGGCATATCATTGACCAGCCATCAATCAGTCCGGTGACGATTGGTAATCGAGAAACTGCGGGCAACAGCGCGCAGATCGGTTTAAAATACGGCACATGCCCCCATAGCTCAGTGGATAGAGCGCTCCCCTCCTAAGGGAGAGGTCGCACGTTCGATTCGTGCTGGGGGCGCCAAAGCTGCATTCTAATGGTTTTGCCATCGTCTCTTCGCCGAATTGCAATGGAAAAGCATAGTGCGGTGCTAGAATGACCACGCTATGTTCTGCTCATCATTATGATCATGGAATTCCCCTTCCACCTCGCCATTGAAGTCGAACGCAATGTGCTCACTGCGCTTGCCGAGGATATCGGCGGCGGCGATTTGACCACTCAACTCATGCCCGCCGGCCATACCAGCCGCGGTCTCGTCGTCAGTCGCGAGGACGCGTTGCTGTGCGGTACGGCCTGGTTCGACGCCTGTTTTCGCCGCCTCGATCCGAATGCGCGCATCGATTGGCAAACTCATGACGGCAAGCGCATCAGCGCCGGCCAGACGCTTTGCGAGATCAATGCCGACACGCGCGCCCTGCTAACCGCCGAGCGCACCGCGCTGAACTTCCTGCAATTGCTGTCGGGCACCGCGACAACGACGCGCCGCTTCGTCGAGGCCGTGGCGGATACCCAGGCGAAAATCGTCGACACCCGCAAGACCCTGCCCGGCCTCAGACTGGCGCAAAAGTATGCGGTCAAGACTGGCGGCGGTTATAACCATCGCCTTGGCTTGTACGACGGCATCCTCATCAAGGAAAACCACATTCTCGCTGCCGGCGGGATTCGTCCGGCACTGACCCAGGCACGCCAACTGGCGCACGGCATTGCATTCATCCAGATCGAGGTGGAAACGCTGGCCCAATTGAGCGAAGCGCTCGAATGCGGCGCCCGGATGGTACTAATCGACAACATGACGCTGGAGCAAATGCGCGAAGCCGTAGCGATCAATTCCGGCCGTGCCGAACTGGAAGCTTCCGGCGGCGTCAGTCTGGAGCGGGTTGCCAACATCGCTGCGACGGGCGTGCACCGCATTTCGATCGGGGGTCTGACCAAGGACGTCCGCGCCATCGATCTTTCCTTGCGCCATATCGAAAGATAAGGCTTTTTTACGGGTCAATCCTTGCTTGCTTTGTTGGAATGAACAAGGTATAAATATTCTTGTCATTGTTCGGTTTTGCTCGAGAGACAAGCCCCCTGCCATACAGCGGAGAAAATCAAGATGTGGTTTACACTCTATTACATCGTTGCAATCGTGATTATGGTGATGCATTTCACGGGGCTGCTCGCCCGCTTCAATATCGAATGGCTGATTCTGGTGCTTGCCGCCACGGTATTCCCGGCAGTCATCTACTTGTAATATCCGCCCGTTCCAGGGCGGAGTAACTTATGCTCATGCCGCATGGGTAACAATGTAATTCTTGACCGCTTGGACGTCCGCCGGCATCACCGCGAAACGCTGCGGTAGGTTTTCGATGCCTTCCAGGCCGGCCGGCCGCTCCGGTTCCCGTTGCAGCGCTTCCTTGATGGTGTCCTCGAACTTGATCGGCAACGCCGTTTCTAGGCAGATCAGCGGGATGCCTGGCGCGCTGTGTTCCTGACCAACCTTGACGCCGTCGGCGGTGTGCGTGTCTATCATGACCGCATACTGTTCCCAGATGCGACGGATCGTCGCCAGCCGGTCGGCGTGGCTGCTGGAACCCGAAACGAAGCCATACTCGGCAAGCCGGGCGAAATGCCGGGTCTGCGACAGATCGAAGGCCCCGCCTGCATCCACCTTGCCCCATAGCTCGCGCACGGTCGGCGCATCGCGGCCAACCAGGTCGAACACGAAACGCTCGAAGTTCGAGGCTTTCGATATGTCCATGGAAGGACTGCTGGTCTGGAAGGTCTGGGAGGTGGCGCGCGGCCGGTAGATGCCCGTCCTGAAGAACTCGTCGAGCACGTCGTTTTCGTTGGTGGCAAGGATCAGTTTACGAATCGGCAGGCCGATCATGCGCGCGATATGCCCGGCGCAGATGTTGCCGAAGTTGCCCGAGGGAACGCTGAAGTCGACCTGCTGGTCGTTGGATTGCGTGGCAGCGAAGTAGCCCTTGAAATAGTACACCACCTGCGCCACGATGCGCGCCCAGTTGATCGAATTGACCGTGCCGATGCGATATTTTTCCTTGAAGGCATGGTCATTGCTGACCGCCTTGACGATGTCCTGGCAATCGTCGAAGACACCCTGCACGGCAAGGTTGAAGATGTTCGGATCGGCCAGCGAAAACATCTGCGCCGTCTGGAAGCGGCTCATCTTGCCCAGCGGCGAAAGCATGAAGACGCGAATGCCGCGCTTGCCGCGCATCGCATATTCCGCCGAGGAACCGGTATCCCCCGAAGTGGCGCCGAGGATGTTCAGTTCGGCGTGATCCTTATCCAGCACGTACTCGAACAGGTTGCCCAGCAGTTGCATCGCCATGTCCTTGAAGGCGAGCGTCGGCCCGTTGGAAAGTTCGAGCAGGTGCAAACCGGGAGCCAAGGTGCGCAACGGCGCGATCTCGGCGGCGTCATCGCCGGAACGGGCATGGCAATACACGGCGGCCGTGTAGGTCGTATCGATCAGTCTCTGGAGATCGGCGGAGGGAATATCGTCGATGAACTTTTCCAGCACCTTGCAGGCCAGTGCCGGATAGGAAAGCCCCCGCCACGCCGCCAGTTCAGCGGGGGTGACGCACGGATAGGCTTCCGGCAGATAGAGCCCGCCATCCGGCGCCAGTCCGGCAAGCAGGATCTGGGTGAAGCTCTTCGCCGGCGAATTGCCGCGGGTGCTGATATAGCGCATATGAAGCCTATTCGTGAATATTACTTGTCCAGTTCTTCCAGGCGCAGTCGAATCACCTGGCGTTTCACCACCGGCAAGGTCTCGATCCTGGCAATCGCGGCATCGATGCGCTGCTCGCGGGTCAGGTGGGTGAGCATGATGATGTCGGTCTGATCCTCGCCTTCGCCAGGTTCGCGCTGAATCATCGCATCGATGGAGATGCCCTGGTCTGCCAGCACCCGCGTGATATCGGCCAGCACGCCGGGTTTATCCTCGACGCGCAGGCGCAGGTAGTAGCTGGTCTCGACATCGGCCATCGGCAGGATCGGCGTATCCGCCATCGCATCCGGCTGAAACGCGAGATGCGGGACGCGGTGCTCCGGGTCGGCCGTGTGCATGCGCGTGACATCGACCAGATCGGCGATCACCGCCGAAGCGGTCGGTTCGGCGCCGGCGCCTTTGCCGTAGTAGAGCGTCGCACCGACTGCGTCGCCATTGACCAGTACCGCATTCATGGCACCTTCGACATTGGCGATCAGGCGCCGGGTGGGAATCAAGGTTGGATGCACGCGCAACTCGATACCATCCGCGCCGTTGACAGAAACGCGTTTGGTGATGCCGAGCAGCTTGATGCGGTAGCCGAGTTGTTCTGCATACTTGATGTCGTCGGCCTCAAGCCTGCTGATGCCCTCGATGTACGCTTTGTCGAACTGCATCGGAATGCCGAAGGCGATAGCCGACATGATGGTCAGCTTGTGCGCGGCATCGACGCCTTCGATGTCGAAGGTCGGATCGGCCTCGGCATAACCAAGACGTTGCGCCTCCTCAAGAACTGAGGCAAACGGCAAGCCTTTGTCGCGCATCTCCGAAAGGATGAAATTGGTGGTGCCGTTGATGATGCCGGCGATCCACTGGATGCGGTTGGCGGTAAGGCCCTCGCGCAAGGCCTTGATGATCGGGATGCCGCCGGCCACCGCCGCTTCGAAGGCAACCATCACCCCTTTGCGCTGCGCGGCGGCAAAAATTTCGTTGCCATGGGTGGCCAACAACGCCTTGTTGGCGGTGACTACATGCTTGCCGTTCTCGATGGCCTTCAGCACCAGTTCCTTGGCGATGCCGCAACCGCCGATCAACTCGACAATGATGTCCACATCCGGATCGTTGACCACCGCAAAAGCATCCTCGGTGATCGGCACGCTGCCTGCCGTGACCTGCCGGGCCAGCGCCAGGTTCTTGTCGGCGACCACCGAGATGCGAATCGGCCGACCGGCACGGCGGGTGATTTCGCTCTCGTTACGGCGCAGCACATTGAAGGTCCCGCCGCCGACGGTGCCGATACCGAGTAATCCTACGTTGATGGGTTTCATGGTCTGTCGGGAAAAGAAAACGTGAATACGAAGGGTAGGAAGAGTAGGAAGAACATACAGCGCACAAAGATACGGCAGGAAACTCTAATTGCCATGCCGCTTGCGATAGTGTTCGAGGAAGCGCGCGATGCGGCCGATGGCCTCGGTCAGGTCGTCCGCATTGGGCAGAAACACCACCCGCATATGATCCGGATTGGGCCAGTTGAAACCGCTGCCTTGCACGAGCAATACCCGTTCTTCCTCCAGCAGCTTGAGAATGAACTGCTGGTCGTCGGCGATCGGATACATCTTCGGATCCAGCCTCGGAAACAGATACATCGCCGCCTTCGGCTTGACGCAACTGACCCCGGGGATCTCGGTCAGCAGCTTCCAGGCCAGGTCGCGCTGGCGGCATAAGCGCCCGGTCGGCGACACCAGGTCGTCGATGCTTTGATAGCCGCCCAACGCCGTCTGGATGCCAAACTGGGCCGGGACATTGGCGCACAGACGCATCGAAGCGAGCATGTTGAGGCCTTCGATGTAATCCTGGGCGTGGCGTTTCTCGCCCGACACCACCAGCCAACCCGCGCGAAAACCCGCCGAACGGTAGTTTTTCGACAGGCCGTTGAAGGTGATGCACAGCACATCCTCGGCCAGCGAAGCGATCGAGGTGTGGGTCGCGCCGTCATACAGCACTTTGTCATAAATCTCGTCGGCATAGATGATCAGGTCATGGGTGCGGGCGATGTCGACGATCTCGCGCAGCAGTTCGACCGGGTAGAGCGCGCCGGTTGGATTGTTCGGATTGATGATGACGATGGCACGCGTGCTCGGGCCGATCTTGGCGCGAATATCGTCCAGATCGGGCAGCCAGCCGGCGCCCTCGTCGCAGAGATAGTGGCGCGCCACGCCGCCGGACAGGCTGACCGCCGCCGTCCACAACGGGTAGTCCGGCGCCGGGACCAGCACCTCGTCGCCGGCATCGAGCAAAGCGTTCATGGCCATCACGATCATTTCGGAAACGCCGTTGCCGATGTAGATGTCATCCACATTCACGCCGGCAATATGCTTCTCCTGGGTGTAGTGCATGATCGCCTTGCGCGCCGCGAACAGGCCCTTGGAATCGCAGTAACCCGAAGCCTCCGGCAGGTTGTGGATGATGTCCTGAATGATCTCCTCGGGCGCAATGAAACCGAACGGCGCCGGATTGCCGATGTTCAGCTTGATGATGCGATGGCCATCCTCCTCCATCTGCTTGGCGCGGGCCAATACCGGACCGCGAATGTCATAGCAGACGTTGGAAAGCTTGGTGGATTTCAAGACCGGTTGCATCGGGGCAAACCATCCTTTCGGAAACTTCCCGGAAACCGCACAAAGCGGGCCGGTGCCAAAAAGATATAATCTTACCGAACCCGGCGGTATGCCGCAAACCAATATCGTTGTCCGGCAGCGCACTATGCTCCCAACACCATGAAACTTCACCAGGATATCCCCGAAGGCAGGAACGTCGTCACCGCGGTCGGCGAAGGATACGTTGCCGTCAATGGACAGCAGCATGTCGCCAGCCTGGTGCTGTTGCCGCAGCAGATCGAAACGGGGTGGGGCGCGGCGGGGTTCGATGCGCTGACCGAAGCCGACTTCGTCCAGATTGCGGCGCTCGGCTGCGAACTCCTGCTGCTCGGCACCGGCCGCCGTCAGCGCTTTCCCAACCCCGGCCTGCTGCAGCCGCTGATACGTGCGCGCATCGGCGTCGAAGTCATGGACACCGCCGCCGCCTGCCGCACCTACAATATCCTGATGGCGGAAGGCCGCAACGTCGCGGCTGCGCTGTTGCTCGATTGATGACCGACAGCGAACAGCCCCGCATTCGTCCCCTTGCCACGGTCACGCTGCTGATGCTGCTGGCGGCCTTTGCCGTCCTCTGGTTCGGCACGCTCGATTACCGCAAGCTGATCAAGCCCGACGAAGGCCGCTATGCGGAAATTCCGCGCGAAATGGTCGTAACCGGCGACTGGCTGACGCCACGCCTCAATGACCTCAAGTATTTCGAGAAACCCGCCCTGCAATACTGGGCTACCGCCACGGCCTTTACGCTGTTCGGCGAGCATGAATGGACTGCGCGACTATGGAGCGCGCTGACCGGATTTTTCGGCATTCTGGCAACTTTTTTCGCCGTGCGACGGCTCTGGAACAGCCATGCCGCCTTGCATGCCGCAGGCATCTTGGGCAGCAGCCTGTTGTGGGTAATGATCGGCCACGTCAATACACTCGACATGGGGGTGAGCTTCTTCCTCTCCAGCGCAATTTTCGGCTTCGTGCTGGCGCAACGCGATCAGGCGACGGCGACGGAAAACCGCAACTACATGTTGTTGTCATGGGCATCGCTGGGACTGGCGGTATTGAGCAAGGGGCTGATCGGCATGCTGCTGCCGGCGGCGACCCTGGTCGGCTACTCCTTGTGGCAACGCGACTTCGCCCTGTGGCGGCGCTTGCATCTGGTGTCAGGTTTGGCGCTATTGCTCGCCGTCACCGCGCCCTGGTTCGTCGCGGTATCGCTGGCCAACCCGGAATTCGCCCGTTTCTTCTTCATCCACGAACATTTCGAACGTTTCCTGACCAAGGTCCATGGCCGTTACCAGCCCATCTGGTATTTCATCCCGATCCTCCTGATCGGCATGCTGCCCTGGCTCACCGCCATGTTCGCCATGCTGCGACACGCATACCAGCGCAACCAGCAACTCCGCTTCCAGCCAGGCCGCTTCCTGTTGTTGTGGTGTCTGGTGGTATTCGGCTTCTTCTCGGTCTCCAGTTCCAAACTGGCTTCCTACATCCTGCCGCTGTTCCCTGCGCTGGCGGCATTGATCGGCGCCTATCTTGCCGAACTGGGCCAACGCGATGCGCGTGCATTGCGCTGGCACGCCTTGCCGGTGATCGTCCTCGCCGTCCTGTGTCTGGCTATCTCACCCCAGGTGATACGCCTCGCCAGCCCCGAAGTGCCACAACAGCTCTATGCCGACTACCTGCCCTGGCTGCTCGCCGCGAGTGGCATGCTCGCCTTGGGGGCGCTGGCATCCTTCGGTCTTGCCTGGTCTGGCCGACCGCGCGCAAGCGTTATCAGCCTCGCCTTCGGTGGCCTGTTCTTCAGTCAGTTGATCCTGCTCGGGCACGACACACTGGCGCCATCCAATTCCGCCTACCAGATCGTCGAACGCATCCGCGATCAGGTCAAGCCCGGCGTGCCATTTTTCAGCGTGAATACCTACGACCAAACCCTGCCCTTTTATCTCAAGCGGACTGTCACGCTGGTGGATTTCCAGGGCGAACTCGCTTTCGGCATCGCGCAGGAGCCGCAGAAGTTCATCCCCGACCTGGCCGGCTTCGAACAAGCCTGGCGAGCCGCGCCGCAAGCCTGGGCGCTGATGCCGCCGGACACCTACCAACAACTCCTCGCGACCGGGTTGCCGATGCGGCTGGCCGCCCGAGACACCCGCCGCGTCATCGTGACGAAAGTTGCCCTACCCCCCATCCCCCACCCCGAGGGTGGGGGTGACGGCTGTTCCGCCGCAGAAGGCGCGGCGTCCGTTCCTTGGACTGGCCCCGGCTTGGGGCGGCCCTGCGCCGGAGCCTCACCATGAATGCCATCAGCTTCAGCCTAGTCCTCACCGGCGTGCTGCTCAACGCCGCCGCCCAACTGCTGCTCAAAGCCGGCACCAATGCGGTCGGGCATTTCGAATTTCATCTCGAGAACCTCCTGCCGGTCGGGCTGAAACTCGCGCTGGAGCCGCACATCCTCGGCGGCCTGTCCTGCTACGCGGTCAGCGTGGTGGTGTGGATCATGGCGCTGTCGCGGGTACCGGTGAGCATCGCCTACCCGATGCTGTCGATCGGCTATGTCGTCAATGCCTTCGTCGCCTGGCAGTGGTTCGGCGAGGCGCTCGCCGCGCAAAAACTTCTCGGCATCGGCTTCATCGTGGTCGGCGTATTCCTGGTGGCGCGTTCATGACAGACAGCTTTCTACCCTTCACCCGACCCTCGATCGACGAGGAGACCGTCGCCGACGTCGCCGCGGTGCTGCGCTCGGGTTGGCTGACCACCGGCCCCAGGGCCAAGGCCTTCGAAGCCGCGCTCTCCGACTACTGCGGCGGACGTCCGGTGCGCGCCTTCAGCTCCGGCACCGTCACCATGGAAGTGGCATTGCGCCTGGCCGGCATCGGCCCCGGCGACGAAGTCATCACCACGCCGCTGTCGTGGGTCGCCACCGCCAACGTGATTCTGACCGTCGGTGCCAAACCGGTGTTCGTGGATATCGACCCGGCCACACGCAATATCGACATCGATCGCATCGAGGCGGCGATCACACCGAAAACCCGGGCCATCATCCCGGTCGACCTCGCCGGCCTGCCGGTCGATCGCGACCGGCTCTATGCCGTCGCGCAACGCCGCAAGCTGCGCGTGATCGAGGACGCCGCCCAGGCCTTCGGCGCATCGTGGAACGGCCGGCGCATCGGCTCTACCGGCGATTTCGTTTCCTTCAGTTTCCACGCCAACAAGAACATCACCACCGGCGAAGGCGGCGCGCTGGTGCTGCCGGCGGATGTCGACCCGGCGCTCTGCGAGCGGCTGCGCCTGCAAGGCGTGCGGCGCTTCGGCGAGGATGGCATGGATGTCGAGGTGCTCGGCGGCAAGTCCAACCTGACCGACATCGCCGCCACCATCGGCCTTGGCCAGTTGAAACGCCTGGAGGAATTCACCGCGCGACGATGCGAATTGGCGCGGCGCTATTTTGAACATTTCGACCGGGCTCTCGGTTGCGAACTGCCTCAGGAAAATTTCGCCGATTCCAATTGGCATATGTTCCAGGTGCTCTTGCCGGCCAGCGCCCAGCGAGGCCCGTTGATTGCGTCAATGAAAGAACGCGGCATCGGTATCGGCGTGCATTATCCGGCGATGCACTTATTCACCCTCTATCGGAAGCTCGGCTACAAGCCGGGCGATTTTCCCCAGGCCGAGCGGGTGGGCAGGCAAACCGTTACACTGCCGCTTTTTCCTGCGATGCGCGATACCGATGTGAAGCGCGTCTGCGTCGTTCTGAGCGATGTTTTAAAATCATTCCGATGAGCCCTCCCGAAATCTCCATCGTCATCCCCGTCTATAACGAGGAACCCGGCCTGGCCGAACTGTTCGACCGTCTCTATCCGGCACTCGATGCGCTTGGAACGGCCTACGAGGTGATTTTCATCAACGACGGCAGCCACGACCGTTCCGCCGCCATCCTGCGCGAACAATTCCAGCGACGCCCCGAGGTCACCCGGGTGATCCTGTTTGCCGCCAACTTCGGCCAGCACATGGCGATCATGGCCGGTTTCGAACAGAGCCGCGGCCAGATCGTCATCACTCTGGATGCGGACCTGCAGAACCCGCCCGAGGAAATCGGCGCTCTCGTGGCAAAGATTCGCGAAGGCCACGACTATGTCGGCAGCATCCGCCGCCAGCGCCAGGACAGCGCCTGGCGCCGCCATGCCTCGCGTGCCATGAACCGGCTGCGCGAACGCATCACCCACATCAAGATGACCGACCAGGGATGCATGATGCGCGCCTATTCGCGCTCCATCGTCAATGCGATCAACGCTTGCAAGGAAGTCAGCACCTTCATCCCGGCGCTCGGCTATACTTTTGCGCAGCGCCCGACCGAGATCGAGATCGGCCACGCGGAGCGCCATGCCGGCGAATCGAAGTACTCGCTCTACAGCCTGATCCGTCTCAACTTCGACCTGATGACAGGCTTCTCGCTGGTGCCGTTGCAGTGGTTCGCCATGCTCGGCATCGGCATCTCGCTGCTTTCCGCGCTGTTCGTGGCTTTCCTCGCGGTACGCCGGATCGTCGTCGGCCCCGAGGCGGAAGGCCTATTCACGCTGTTCGGCATCGCCTTCTTTCTGATCGGACTGACCCTGTTCGGCGTCGGACTGCTCGGCGAATATGTCGGACGGATATACCAGCAAGTTCGCCACCGCCCGCGCTATCTCGTCGAAGCCATCCTGGAACAGAAGCAATGACCCGTGCCGTCGTCTTCGCCTACCACAATGTCGGTGTGCGTTGTCTGTCAGTGCTGCTGGCGCATGGCGTGGAGGTGGCGCTGGTGGTCACGCACCAGGACAATCCGGCCGAGACCATCTGGTTCGACAGCGTCGCCGAACTCGCCGCGCTGCACGACATTCCTTGCATCACCCCGGACGATCCCAACGCCGCCGCCATCGCCGCGCAAATCGCCGCGGCTGCGCCGGACTTCCTGTTCTCCTTCTACTACCGGCTGATGCTCAAACCGGCATTGCTTGCTCTGGCAAAACGCGGCGCCTACAACATGCACGGCTCGCTGTTGCCGAAATACCGCGGTCGCGTGCCGGTGAACTGGGCCGTGCTGCATGGCGAACGCGAGACGGGCGCAACCCTGCATCGCATGCTGGAGAAACCCGATGCCGGCGCCCTCGTCGCTCAACAGGCCGTGCCGATCCTGCCCGATGACACGGCCCTGGAAGTATTCCGGAAAGTCACCGTGGCGGCGGAAATGGCGCTCGACAGCGTTCTGCCGCAGTTGCTCGACGGAACGGCGGCGGAATTGCCGCAGGATTTGAGCCAAGGCAGCTATTTTGGCGGGCGCAAAGCGGAAGACGGCCGCATCGACTGGCGGCGGCCGGCGCAGGCCATCCACAACCTGGTGCGCGCCGTCGCGCCGCCCTATCCCGGCGCGTTTTGCGACACGCCATGCGGCCACCTGCGCATATTGAAGACTCTCTTGCCCGAGCGCCGCCTGCCGTACTCGCCAGACCCCGGTCTTTACGAGGATAATGGCAAGTTCTATGCGGACTGCGGCGATGGCGGCGTTCTGCGTCTGCTTGCCCTGGAACTCGATGGCATGCCGCTCGACGCAGCTGGTTTTCAGGCCCGCTTCGGCAGCCGAAAGATTTCACTGACTTAGGAACCCGGCAAGCACCATGAAAAAAATACTCATCCTCGGCGTCAACGGCTTCATCGGCCATCATCTCTCCCAGCGCATTCTGGACACCACCGACTGGGAAGTCCATGGCATGGACATGAACTCCGACCGCCTCGCCGACCTGATGGACAACCCTCGCTTCCATTTTTTCGAGGGCGACATCATGATCAACAAGGAGTGGATCGAGTACCACGTCAGGAAATGCGACGTGATCCTGCCGCTGGTCGCCATCGCCACGCCGGCCACCTACGTCAAGGAACCGCTACGGGTGTTCGAGCTCGACTTCGAGGCCAATCTGCCGATCATCCGCCAAGCGGTGAAATACAAGAAGCGCGTGATCTTCCCCTCGACCTCCGAGGTCTACGGCATGTGCCGCGACCCGGAGTTCGACCCCGAGAATTCCGAACTGATCCTCGGCCCGATCAACAAGCCGCGCTGGATCTACTCCTGCGCCAAACAGATGATGGACCGCGTGATCGCCGCCTACGGCCAGCAGGAAGGCCTCGACTACACGCTGTTCCGCCCCTTCAACTGGATCGGCCCCGGCCTCGACTCGATCCACACGCCGAAGGAAGGCAGCTCGCGCGTGATCACCCAGTTCCTCGGCCACATCGTGCGCGGCGAGCCGATCAAGCTGGTCGACGGTGGCGCGCAGAAACGCTCCTTCACCTACGTGTCGGACGGCATCGACGCGCTGATGAAGATCATCGACAACCCGCGCGGAATCGCCGCCGGCAAGATATACAACATCGGCAACCCGAAGAACAACTACTCGATCCGCGAACTCGCCACGCTGATGCTCGATCTGGCCAAGCAGTACCCTGAATATGCCGCCAGCGTCGCCAAGGTCAAGGTTCTCGAAACCACCTCGGGCGAGTACTACGGCAAGGGCTACCAGGACACGCAGCACCGCGTGCCGAAGATCGCCAACACCATGGCCGATCTCGACTGGGCGCCCAAGGTCACGTTCGAAGCAGCCCTGCGCAGTATTTTCGAGGCTTATCGCGGCGACGTCGCCGAAGCGCGCAAGCTGATGGATTGAACATGTGTCCGGAAGCAGGTAGAAAAACCAAGCTCGCGCTGAAGATCGACGTCGACACCTATCGCGGCACGCGCCAAGGCGTGCCGCGGCTGGTGGAAACCTTGCGCCGCCATGACGCCCAGGCCAGCTTCCTGTTCTCGCTCGGCCCCGACCATACCGGCCGCGCGCTCAAGCGCGTGCTGCGGCCAGGTTTCCTGAAGAAAGTATCGCGCACTTCGGTGGTCTCGCATTACGGCTTCACCACCCTGCTTTATGGCACGCTGCTGCCCGGACCGGACATCGGGCTGAACTGCGCCGACATCATGCGGGGCGTGCGCGACGCCGGTTTCGAAGTCGGCATCCACTGCTGGGATCACGTCAAGTGGCAGGATGGCATCGAAAAGGCGCCGGCCGCCTGGACGGAAAACCAGATGCAATGCGCCCGCGCACGCTTCGAAGAAATCTTCGGCGGCAGCGCACGCAGCCACGGCGCCGCGGGTTGGCAGATGAATTCCCATGCCTTGCGTCTGACCCAGCGGCTCGGGTTCAGCTATGCCTCCGATACGCGCGGCACCCATCCTTACATGCCGGTATGCAACGGCGAACTGATTCACTGTCCGCAACTGCCGACCACCCTGCCGACGCTGGACGAGCTGATCGGAATCAACGGCATCACCGCCGACAATGTTCATGACCACCTGCTCCAGCTCACCGAAGAGGCGCCGCCGCACGGGCATGTATTCACGCTGCATGCCGAGCTGGAAGGCATGAAGCTGCTGGCCATCTTCGAACGCCTGCTGGCTGGCTGGCACGCGCAAGGCTATGAGTTAACCACCACCCAAAGCCTTTTTGCCACGCTCGATGCGGCCCGCTTGCCGCGCCACGAGGTGATCCGCGGCGAGCTGCCCGGCCGTTCCGGCACGCTGATGCTGCAAGGCGAGGAGTTCCTCGCCCCAGCCCCTCTCAACGGAGGAAACCATGATCAAGCTCAACCAAGCCGTTCCTGATTTTTCCCTGCCCGCCACCGGCGGCGCGGATTTCCGGCTTTCCGCCCAGCGCGGCCACGCCCTGGTGCTCTACTTCTATCCCAAGGACAACACTCCCGGCTGCACCACCGAAGCGGGTCAGTTCCGCGACCAGCACGCCGCGTTCGGCAAACTCGGCTGCAAAATTTACGGCATCTCGCGCGACAACCTGAAGTCACACGAGAGCTTCAAGGCCAAACTGGAATTACCCTTCGAGCTGCTGGTCGATGCCGATGAAACCGCCTGCACGCTATTCGGCGCGATCAAGCTGAAGAACATGTACGGCAAGCAGGTGCGGGGGATCGAGCGCAGCACCTTCCTCATCGACGACAAAGGCGTATTGCGGCACGAGTGGCGGGCGGTCAAGGCCGATGGCCACGCGACCGAAGTCCTCGCCGCACTCCAATCACTCTAATTTTTCTCCAGGAACCCGATGAACGCCAAGCACAGCAGCCCCGCCAAACAATCGAAAGCAGCCAAGCAAACCAAGCTGTTCGTGCTCGACACCAACGTGCTGATGCACGATCCGACCAGCCTGTTCCGCTTCGAAGAGCATGACATCTACGTGCCGATGATGACCCTGGAGGAATTGGATGCCAACAAGAAAGGCATGACCGAAGTGGCGCGCAACACCCGCCAGGCCAGCCGCCTGCTCGACGAGGTGGTCTCGCGCTGCGAGGACAATATCAAGCACGGCATCCCGCTCGGGGAGGCTTCGCGCGATCTGGCCAGCGGCCGTTTGTTCCTGCAAACCGAAGCCATCAACGGCGTCATTCCCCTGTCGTTGCCGACGGCCAAGGCCGACAACCAGATCATCGCGGTGGTGATGCATCTCAGCGAGCGATTCCCCAAACGCCCGGTGATCCTGGTGTCCAAGGACATCAACATGCGCATCAAGGCCCGTGCGCTGGGCCTGGCCGCACAGGACTACTTCAACGACAAGGTGCTGGAGGATACCGAGCTCCTCTACACCGGCACGCGTGAGCTGCCCGCCAATTTCTGGGACAGGCACGGCAAGGACCTGGAATCCTGGAAGCAGGAAACGCGGACCCTTTACCGCATTCATGGACCGCTCTGCGCCGAATTGCTGGTCAACGAATTCGTCTGGCAGGAAGGCGCCCAACCGCTCTATGCCTGGGTACGCGAGGCCGACTCGAAGACTGCGGTGCTGGAGACCCTGACCGAATACACGCACCAGAAGAATGCCGTCTGGGGCATCACGGCGCGCAACCGCGAGCAGAACTTCGCGCTCAACCTGCTGATGAATCCCGACATCGACTTCGTCACTTTGCTCGGCCAGGCAGGAACCGGCAAGACGCTGCTGACGCTCGCCGCCAGCCTCACCCAGGTCCTCGAACACAAGCGCTACTCGGAAATCATCATCACCCGCGTCACCGTGCCGGTGGGCGAAGATATCGGCTTCCTGCCCGGCACCGAGGAAGAGAAAATGACGCCATGGATGGGCGCGCTCGACGACAATCTCGACGTGCTCAACCGGCCTCCCGAAGACACCGGCGGCAGCGGCGTGGCAGGCGACTGGGGCCGCGCCGCGACCATGGACCTGATTCGCAGCCGCATCAAGATCAAGTCGCTGAACTTCATGCGCGGACGCACCTTCCTGAACAAGTTCCTGATCATCGACGAGGCCCAGAACCTCACGCCGAAGCAGATGAAGACCCTGATCACCCGTGCCGGCCCGGGCACCAAGGTGGTCTGCCTGGGCAACATCGCCCAGATCGACACGCCCTACCTGACCGAAGGCAGTTCAGGGCTGACCTATGTCGTGGATCGATTCAAGGGCTGGCCGCACTCCGGGCATATCACGCTGCAACGCGGCGAGCGCTCCCGTCTGGCCGATCATGCGGCCGAAGTGTTGTAAATTGTAAGTTGTAAGTTGCAAGGTTTATCAAAGGCGTCATGCCTGGCCGGGTCTCGGCTATGATGATGAGTGTCCGGCGCGGATTTTTATGGCAGCTTGCCTGGGTAGTCAACGACAAGGGAGTCTGGTGTCATGCAAGACGATGCGGCAGGGAACCTCGCAACCTACAAGGTCATTCTGACAGGACTCCGTTCCGACATGCCGTCTTCGGATGCGCGGAACAAGCTCGCCGCGCTATTCAAGACGACACCCGATCAGATCGACAAGCTGATTGTCGGTTCGTTTTACGTCCTGAAAAAGTCCCTGACCGCAGAAATCGCCGCCAAATATAAAGCCGCCATCGAGGCAGCGGGCGGTACCTGTCGCGTTGAGGCCGAGGAACGCTTGGAAAGCGCGCCGGCCCAAGTCGTCCATCCCTCCATTGCGACGCCGACTGCCCCAACAACAACTTCGGACACTAGTACCCCAGCAGCAACTTCGGACACTACAACCCCACCCGCAAGTGCGAGCATAGGAATCTCTTCCGGATCCGCGACACATGCCCAGCAAGTGCGGCAGGTTGCGCCGAACGAAGTCCTGATCTATTTGCCGATTGAAATTGCCCTGGTACATGCTTCCGCCGCCGTCGAACAACTTGGGACAATCAAGCAACTGGACAAAAGCCAGCAATGTATAGACGGCCTTATTCGATATGGTATGCAAGCAGTGGAAATTCGCGTGTCGCTGGTTGCGAAACAGGAGAATGAGACGACCGCAACGATTCAGTTTCCCTCCGGCAACGGCTTGAGCACCGGAGAGAAAAGCGCGGCAAAACGCCTGGTAGAGACCCTGATTAATTTGGACAAGCCCGGATACAAATCCGATCGATTCGGTATGCATCCTGCTGTGCTTGCAGGTGTACCGCTGATTCTCGCCGGCGTATTGGCGGCCGCGGCATATTTCCTGGTCCCCTCCTGGTTTCAGTCACCGACACCGAGCGCTGTGCCGAAAAACTCCCTGCAACCCGCCAACGCAGAGCCAAAGATTCTCTATCGTTTCTGGCAATCGAAATACGTGCCGGAGCCGGGTGCATACGAAGACGAGATGGTGAGCGGAAAAGTTTTGTACGAATGCAAGATTGGCGGCAACTACCCTGCCTATTTTGGCTACTTGATCATACGGCAGACATTGATGATCCAGCCAAATCCAGACGCCAAGCCCTTCCCCGTCTACATTGCCGGCATCGATTACGGAGACCGACTGCGGCATATGACACAAACGCCAGAAACTGGCGGCAAAGGCGCCATCGAATTTCTCCGGACTCAGGGATGCGAAATCCCGCCGGGGCTTGAAGCCGAGGCAAGAGCGGCCATCCCTCAGCCAGTCGTTGCGAAATAAAAGCTCGCCGAACCCTGGCCTGTTGCCAAGCTTGGCGCGCAATCCGACACTCCCTATCGGTGATCCCTGAATCCGCTCTTACACATACCAGGGGGAAGATACCCATATAATACTTGACAAATTTGATATACTAATCAATATTAGCATTGAGTACGTTCTTGCGCATTGGCATCCCAGTCGGCGGCCACGGTTTCAGGAGAAGAAAAATGGCGAAGTTTCATGAGTTCAAGGTCAAGTCCATCGACGGCCATGACGTTGGATTAAGTGAATTTGCCGGTAAAGTCGTACTTGTCGTGAATACCGCAAGTAAATGCGGCTTCACCCCGCAATATGCCGGTCTTGAAACGCTCTACCGGAAATACCAGACGCGCGGCTTTGTCGTCCTGGGTTTCCCGTGCAACCAGTTCGGCGCCCAGGAGCCCGGCGATGAATCGGAAATTGCCCAATTCTGCTCGCTCAGATACGACGTATCCTTCCCGATGTTCGCCAAGATCGAAGTGAATGGCGCGAATACCCACCCGCTGTACCAATTCCTTAAAGCGCAAAAACGCGGACTGCTCAGTAAAGCGATCAAGTGGAACTTCACTAAATTTCTTATCGACCGCAATGGCAAAGTAGTAAAACGTTACGCACCGGCGACCAGGCCGGAAGAATTGAACCAGGCGATCGAAGCCTTGTTCTGAAGAGAGGGCCATCAGCACACATTCGACCCGCATCGACTATGTGCCGGCAACAGCTGACAGGAGAGCGACGATGAATGCCAACTTCCACTTTCAAGAATGGGTATTCCTGGCGCAAGTCGACGAACAAGCTTTCGAGCGCCGCCGAAAGCAGTTGATCGATGACTTCCTGCGCAACTCCGGTACGCACCGGGCGCAACTTGAAGTCCTGCAACGCAAGATAGACCAGCAACGAAGCATGGCAGGCTCTCCGGAGGAAGTCTTCGTCGCGATCTCAAGTCTGATGTGCGACTCATTCTGTAGATTAATCAGCGAAATCTCCGGACTCAAGACGGATATAAACCGGCTGCGCAGCCTGACGTCGAACATGGTGCCGACCAGTACCACGTCATTCCGCCGCAAGCCGGAATCCAGTACGTGCCTGGATCCCGGCTTGCGCCGGGATGACGACCGAGGGAAGTCCCCTGGGGGACGCATTTATCCATCAATATCAGCATGACTGACCACTAGTGCCCGCATTTGGGTCTGGGGTACCGATGCCCGCTCTTGATTCTAGGGCACCGAGCTGCCGAGTCAATTCGATCCAGCCACAATGCGGAAGCGCACATCGAGCCGATCTTGGACCACGATTGCGCCGCCAAGGATCGACATCGGTACGATGCCGAAGTCGGTCTGATTCAAGCTGAAGCTACCGGTTGCGGTGACCCTGCCCGGCGCCGCGTCGAGTTGGACCGGCATCTCAATCACTCGTGTCACCCCGCGCAGGGTCATCGAAACGCTGAATGTCGACGCCTCTCCGTCCTTGCGCAACCCGCGAATCAACACGACAGGAAACTGTCCGGTGTCGAGCACCTTGCCGAGCATGTTGTGCCGCGTAGCCTCCACGGCATCCGGCGTTGGCTGCGTATCGAAACCGGCTTCGGCGCGTAACGCCGGCTCATCGACAGTCAGCCGGTCGAGCGGTACGCACATCAGCGTTTTTCCCTCCTGAAGATCGACATATCCATACACGTCACGACTCGCGACGACGTGATCGTGGCCGAAGCGGGACAGCGCCCCGCCTCGATAGACCCGGATAGTGGCCAGCGAGGCGGCCGGGTCGATACGCAACGCCTTCTGACTTGAGGCATCGAGATGTCTTGCGCATGCGGCGTCGAGGTTCGCTGCGGGTTCGACCGGAACCGGCGCATACGCAGCGCATGCCGCGAGTACAACGGCGACAAACGCACCAAACAACCTCCTCGGGATTGACTGCCTCATGAAACTCCCGCCTTAAGATTCAATCGGTGCGGACCAATCGAAGCCGCAATCGGTGTCCGAGTTGCCGTCGTTTTATTCGCCGAACTCGGCGACTTCCTCGGAAATCAGGCGATAACAAGGAACGTATTTGTTCCCCGGTAGTTTCATGCGTTGCTGCTCTACGAAAGAGGACAGCAGCGCGTCCATCGGCCCCATGATCTTGGCGTCGCCTTGAATTTCGAAGCAGCCGTGCTTCTCGATGGTCCGGATGCCATGGTCTTTGACATTGCCCGCCACCACGCCGGAAAACGCGCGGCGCAGGTTCGCCGCCAGCATGTGGTTCGGCAAATGCTTTTGCAGTTTGAGCTTACGCATGTTTTCGTGCGTCGGAATAAACGGCCGCTGGAATTCATGGTCGATTTTCAAGCGCCAGTTGAAATAGTAGGCGTCGCTTTTCTCTTTGCGGAATTCGCGTACCTGAGCGATCCCCGCCGACATTTCCCGCGCCACCCGCACCGGATCGTCGATGACGATCCGGTAGCGTTGCTGTGCCTGGGCGCCCAAGGTTTCGCCGATGAATTGATCGATCCGCCAAAAGTAGTCTTGTGCGCTTTTGGGTCCGGTAAACACCACGGGAAAGGGAAGGTCCGCATTCCCGGGATGAAGCAGGATCCCCAGCAGATACAGGATCTCCTCCGCCGTGCCCACTCCGCCGGGGAAGACCACAATGCCATGCCCGGCGCGAACAAACGCCTCAAGGCGCTTCTCGATATCGGGCAGGATAACGAGATCGTTCACGATCGGATTCGGCGACTCGGCGGCGATGACGCCCGGTTCGGAGAAGCCGAGATAGCGGCCGCCACCGATCCGTTGCTTCGCATGAGCGATTGCGGCGCCTTTCATCGGGCCCTTCATGGCACCGGGACCGCAACCGGTGCAGATGTCCAGGCCGCGCAATCCCAACTCGTATCCCACATTCTTGGTGTAGTCGTATTCCGCGCGCGAGATGGAATGTCCGCCCCAGCAAACCACGATGTTGGGATGGGTCATCGGTTGCAGTACGCCGGCATTGCGCAGAATATGAAATACCGAATCGGTAAGGCCTTCCGATGTCGCCAGGTCGAACTTCGGATTGCTGTCGATCTCGTCGCTCACATAAAGGATATCGCGCAGCACGGCAAACAGATGCTCGTGGATGCCTTTGATCATCTTGCCATCGACAAAAGCTCTTGCCGGCGCTCCTTTGACGTCCAGCTTGATGCCGCGCTCGCGCTGAATGATGCTGATATCGAAAGACTTGTAACGCTCCAGCAACTCCTTGCCGTCATCGATATCGTTGCCGCAGTTGAGCACGGCGAGCGCGCAGTTGCGGAAGATGCCGTATAGCCCGCCGTGACTGCTGTCGAGCAGCTTGTTGACTTCGGCCCTGGAGAGGATTTCCAGCCGGCCTTCCGGCGAGACTTGCGCATCGACTACATCGTGATCCATCCGGGGCCGCCATTACCGCGTAAGAAACGCTTCATATTATGCCGTCTCGACTGAAGCTTAACCAGAAAATTCGGGGATCCGTATTTAGTGGTTGATTTGGCGTTGTGCAGCGCCACGAGGAAACCGTCCATACTCAGCTTGTCGGATTTACCGTCGCAGGTCGGCCAGTTAATGGACTCTGATGTCGGGATCAGAGCGCTATCGGGGGCGGCAGTCATGCAAACTGCACCTGCCGTCGTCGTCAGGAAAAGTGGATCGTACGGGAGTCTAACGCGTAAGACCAATTCGCGTATCATTGCACGATGTCATTTTCTCTCTCAGCAAGCAATACAGGTGATGAAGTTCCCTCGCATACTTTTCTTCTGGTGCCCCTACAGCATACTGGCAACGATCCTTTCGCTGCTTGCCTGCACCGTGATGGCGGAAGAAATCAAGATCGGCGGGACTGGCAACGCGCTGGGCACCATGCGTCTGCTTGGTAATGCTTTTAACAAGGAAAACCCAAGTATCCATGTGACCGTGCTCAGCAGCATAGGCAGCAGCGGTGCGATTAAAGCCGTTCCCAAGGGCGCCATCGATATAGGCCTGGCTTCGCGGAAACTCTCCGCTGAAGAGCTTGCTACCGGTGTAGTAGCAATTGAATACGCACGTACGCCAACGGTCCTGGCTGTCTCGACGAAATCGAAAATTACCGCCATTACACGGAAACAAATCGCCGACCTGTATATCGGCAAGCTCACCAAATGGCCGGATGGCTCTCTGATCCGTCCCGTTCTGCGCCAGCCAGGAGACGAGAATACCAAGCAGATCAAGACTCTCTCCTCGGCTATTGAGCAGGCGCTGATCGCCGCCGAACAACGTTCCGGGTTGGCTTTTGCAGTCACCGATCAGGAAGCTGCCGATAAGATCGAGACTATCCCCGGTGCAATCGGCGTCACCAGTCTGGCATTGATCAAATCGGAAAACCGCAGGCTTCGTCCCCTGAAACTGGATGCCATTGAGCCTACGGTGAAAAACGGGTCTTCCGGCAACTACGTGCCGGTTAAACCCTTCTTTTTTATTACACAGCCCAACCCTTCGGCCACTGTGAAGCAATTTATTGCCTTTGTAAACTCTTCCGCCGGGCGGGAAATTTTGACTCAAACAGGGCACTGGATTCCATGATTTTTTCCTGATTACAGGTTACACGCATGTTTTCCCGCAAGGGTCCCGTATCGCAGATCATCACGCGTCTGGCGACAATCATTTCACTGGCGGTGACACTCAGCCTGCCGGTTGGCTACGTCTTGACAGCGCTTGATGATGCCAGTCAATCCCTCGAATTCAAGGCCAAGGTTAAGGCTTCCGCCCTGAACGGACTGATCGCCAGCGCTCCCGATTTATGGACGTTCGCCGAGAACCGTATCCAAGGGTTGATTTCGCGTGAGCCTGTGCCACTCGAAAACGAACTGGTTAAGATCTTTGACGCACAAGGCAGGCTGATCTTGCAAAGCGGCAATGAACTGGCTGCACCTGTGTTAAGTAGAAGCTATCCGCTGTTCGATGCTGATCAGGCCGTTGGCCGAATTGAAGTCAGTGCTTCGCTGCTCGGCATGGCGTACCGAAGCTTAGCAGTCCTACTGCTCGGTCTCCTGCTTGGCGCGCTGGTGTTCGTGGTCATGCGCATACTGCCACTAAAGGCACTGCAGCGGGCAACGGATACCTTGTACGACGAAAAGGAACGCGCCGAGGCCACGCTGCGTTCCATCAATGACGCAGTTATCACGATTGATGCGCAAGGATGTTTGCTACAGATCAACCCGTCCGGACTAGCAATGATCCAGGCTGAAGCCCTGGAGCAGGTAGTCGGGCAACCAGTGCTTGAATTCATTGTCCCTGAATACCGTGCGGCCTATGCCGGTCTACAGCAACGCGTGCTGGCCGGTAAATCCATGCAAATGCAATTCGAAGTACTCGGTCTCAAGGGTCGGCGCCGCTGGCTGGAAACCCATTCCGTGCCCATGCTGCGTTCTGGCCAAATGTTGCATTTGGCCGTCTTCCGTGACATCACCGAGAGCAAGCAGGCAGAAGAACAAATCGAGGAATTGGCCTTTTATGATCAACTTACCGGTTTGCCCAACCGGACACTACTGCTGGATCGTTTGAAGCAAGCCATGACAGCCAGCTGGCGAAGTGGCAGCTATGGCGCACTGCTGTTCATTGATCTGGATAATTTCAAGACGCTGAACGACACACTCGGTCATGACATGGGCGATCTGCTGCTGCAGCAGGTGGCACAGCGTCTGACCAACTGTGTGCGTGCCGAGGATACTGTGGCACGTCTCGGAGGTGACGAGTTCGTGGTCATGCTGGCTAGCCTGAGCCTGGACGAAACCCATGCCGCCAATCAGACTGAAGGCGTCGGCGAAAAAATTCTCTCCATACTCAACCAGACCTATCGGCTCAAGGATGTTCCTTACCAAAACACGCCGAGCATCGGTGCCACCCTGTTCAAGGGGCATCAGACGCAGATCGATGATCTGCTGAAACAGGCCGACCTGGCCATGTACCGGGCTAAGGCTGCGGGGCGTAACACCCTGCGTTTCTTTGATCCGGACATGGAGTCCGAAGTGATGCAGCGCGCCACCCTGGAGAAAGATCTGCGCACAGCGATCCAGGAGCGGCAGTTTCTGCTGCACTACCAAGCCCAGATGACGAATGACCGACTGACGGGGTGTGAAGTCCTGCTGCGCTGGCAACATCCGCAACATGGCCTGTTGTCGCCTGCCGAGTTCATTACCCTGGCCGAAGAAACCGGAATGATCCTGCCTTTAGGACACTGGGTGTTGGAAACCGCCTGTACGCAACTGGCCCTATGGGCGGCACGTCCAGAGTTGGCTCATCTCACAGTTGCGGTGAATGTCAGCGCCCACCAGTTCCGCCAACCCGACTTTGTGGAGCAGGTGCTGGCAATACTCAAGCAAACCGGGGCAAACCCGCAGCGACTGAAACTGGAACTGACCGAGAGCCTGCTGGTCTCCAATGTCGATGAAGTCATCCAGAAGATGGGTGCGCTAAAGGCCAGGGGCGTGGGGTTCTCGCTGGACGACTTCGGCACGGGCTATTCCTCGCTGTCTTACCTCAAGCGCCTGCCACTGGATCAGTTGAAGATCGATCAGTCTTTCGTCCGCGATGTATTTACAGATATAAACGATGGTGCAATTGTTCAAGCCATCATCGCCCTGAGCCAGACCTTGGGTTTATCGGTGATAGCCGAAGGAGTGGAAACCGAAGAACAGCGCGACTTTCTCTCCCGACTGGGCTGTATGGCCTATCAGGGCTATTTTTTCAGCAGACCGCTACCTGTAGAGAGTTTCGAGGAGTTTGCGCGGCAAATTTGATCCCGGCCGCCAGCGTTCTACGCTGTAACATGCAAAATGAATATCAACCAGTAAATACGGACAGCCGGAGATTTGGGGGCAGACCGGCACAACACGCATTTGCCGGATTAAGAGCCTATTTCAGTAGGGAGAGTGGCATGCGTTGCGGCCCAATGCGGATGATCGCGCGAAGCGAGCCGCAGTGAATGGCCGATCCCTTCACAAGGCGAGCGACAAAGCGAGCGCCGCATTGGGCCGCAACCCGTAGGGCAGAGACAAATTGGGCGCGCTGCGGTGTTGCAGCTCCTCGCGAGGCATGCAGCATCGCTTCGTCGCCGCGCCTAGCATCGCATCCCAATTTGTCTCTGCGCATACCGCTCTCCCTACTGAAATAGGCTCTAAGTCGCCAGTTGCAGGTCGCCAATGACCGCATTGAGGAAACGCGCCGCTTCTCCGCCCGTCACCGTGCGGTGGTCGAAGGTGAGAGACAGCGGCAGGATGCGGTGCACGGCGGGCACGCCGGCAACCGCCACCACTTGTTCCGTGATGCGGCCGGCGCCGAGGATCGCCACCGTCGGCGGCAGGATGATCGGTGCGGCATACCTGGCGCCGATCATACCGAAGTTGGAGAGCGTAATGGTGTTGCCGCGCAGATCCTCCAGCGGAATCCTGCGGGCGTTCACGTCGGCGCGGATGCGGTCGAGACCGCGACGCAGGTCGGCGGCGTCGCGGTTTGCGGCATCGCGCAGGACCGGCACGAACAGGCCCTCGGCAGTATCGATGGCGATGCCCACGTCGATCTTCTTCAGCAGACGCCGCGCCGCGGCCTGGCTGTCGTACCAAGCGTTGAGTTCCGGCGCCGCGCCGCAGCCGGCGACCAAGGCCCGCACCAGGCGGATGGTGATGTCCGCGCCCGCCTTCCAGGCGTGGATATCCGCATCGTCGATGATGGTGGCCGCCGCCACTTCGCGCTGAGCCAGCGTCATGTTCTGGGCCATCGCACGCCGCACGCCGCGCAGCGGCTCCGCCGGACCAAGTTCTTCGAACAGCTTGGCGACACGCTGGACGTCCTGCGTCGTGACCAACCCATCCGGCCCGGAGGGTGTCACAACGGACAGGTCCACACCCAAACGGTGGGCCAGCGCCCTCACCGCCGGGGTTGCACGGATAGCGGATGCAGCGCGCTCGGCGCTGATTCCGGCCCCGGCCCCGGCCCCAGCCTCTTCCAGCACCTGGTGACCGACATGGACTTTCCCGACCACCGTCCCGCTATCCGCTTCCTGTCCTTCGAATCCCACCAGCGGCGCACCCAGATGCACTGTCTCACCGGTCTTGCCGAAGACTCTTTCGATGCGCCCCGCATAAGGCGAGGGAATATCGACGATGGCCTTGGCGGTCTCGACGGAAACCAGCAACTGGTCGATGCCGATCTCGTCGCCCTGCTTGACGTGCCATTCGACGATCTCGGCCTCTTGCAAGCCTTCGCCCAGGTCGGGCAGTTTGAATATTTTCATGCGAACTCCAGCGCCTGGCGCGCGGCGCTCAAGATGCGCTCGACGCTCGGCATATATTGATATTCCAGCCGCGCCAGCGGCACCACAACGTCATATCCGGCGACGCGCTGCACCGGCGCCAGCAACGACGTCAATCCCTGCTCGGCCAGTCCTGCGGCGATTTCGGCACCGAAGCCGCCGCTCTTCGCCGCCTCGTGCACGATGATACAGCGCCCGGTGCGCGCAACGGAATCCAGAATGGTCGACAAGTCGAACGGCTTGAGTGTGGCCACGTCGATGACTTCGCAGGAAACGCCCTCCTCGGCCAGTCGATCCGCCGCAGCCAGGGTCTCCTGCAGCATCGCGCCCCAACTCACCAGCGTGATGTCCGTTCCTTCGCGCAACACGAAACACGTGTCGAGCGGCAACGCCTCGCCATTGTCGGCCACGTCCTGCTTGAACAGCCGATAGAGACGCGTCGGCTCGAAGAAAATCACCGGGTCCGGATCGCGGATGGCGGCCAGCAGCAGGCCGTAAGCGCGGACGGGAGAGGAAGGAATCACCATGCGCAAACCGGGAATATGCGCGAATAGCGCCTCTGGGCTTTCCGAGTGATGCTCGGGCGCATGGATGCCGGCCCCGCAGGGCGAACGCAGCACCATCGGGCAACTCAGCCTGCCGCGGGTGCGGTAACGCAAGCGCGAGGCGTGGTTGACGATCTGGTCAAGGACCGGGTAGATGAAGCCGGTGAACTGGATCTCCGCCACCGGACGGAGTCCGGCTGCCGCCATGCCTACCGCGACGCCGGCGATGGCGGTTTCCGCGAGCGGCGTATCGAACACCCGCTCGGCGCCGAAGCGGGCCTGGAGCCCGACAGTGGCGCGGAAAACGCCGCCGTTGGCGCCGATGTCTTCGCCCAGCAGGACCACGTTCGGATCGCTGGTCAACGCCCGGGCCAGCGCGAGGTTCACCGCCTCGACCAGATTAAGATCCGCCATGATTTTCTCCGTCGCGCGGCGCAAAGCGGAATGCCTCCTCGCGCTGCGCCTGAAGCCCCGCCGGCAGTTCGGCGTAGAGATGGTCGAACATCGCCGTGCCGCTCTGCGGCGGCGTGGCAAGATACGCCTCCACCGCCTGATTGACGCACTCGCTGCATTCCCGCAGCAAAGCCTCTTCCTTTTCCTTGTCCCAGGCGCCGATGCGCGCCAGATATTTGCGCAGCCGGGCGACGGGTTCGAACTGCCATTGCCGGTTCACAGTTTCCGGATCGCGGTAGCGCGTCGCATCGTCCGCGGTGGTGTGGTCGCCGAGCCGGTAGCTGAGCGCCTCGATCAGGGTGGGGCCGTCGCCGGCACGTGCCCTGTCCAGCCCCCGTCCCACGGCTTCGCGCACGGCGATGACGTCGTTGCCATCGACCTGGAAGCCCTCGATGCCCGCCGCAATCGCCTTCTGCGCCAGCGTCCTTGCCGCGCTCTGAAGGCTGCGCGGCAAGGAGATGGCCCACTGATTGTTGTTGACGACCATGACCAGCGGCAAGCGGCACACACCGGCGAGATTCATGCCTTCGTAGAAATCCCCCTTGGAAGTGCCGCCATCGCCGAATATGCATACCGCCACGCCGGCCTCATGCCTGAGTTTCTTGGCGTAGGCGACTCCCGCGGCGTGGCACACCTGGGCGGCGATGGTCACGCAGTTGGGAAAATCCTGGCGCGCTTCGGCATAATCGCTGCCGCGTTCGTCTCCGCCCCAATACAGCAGGCTCTCCCGCATGGACACACCGCGGCAGAACTGAGCCGCATGTTCGCGGTAAGAAGGCAGCAGCACATCCTCGGCTCGCATGGCCGTGGCCGTGCCCACCCCGATAGCCTCCTGGCCGAGGGCAGAAGCGAAGGTTCCCAGTTTGCCGGTACGCTGCAATGCGATCGCCTTGGTGTCGAAGCCACGGGCGAGCACCATGGCGCAATAGAGGGAGATCAGCGTGGCGGGATCCCTGGCGAATTCGGGCAAGGCCTGCTGCGGTTCACCCTCGCTGTCGAGGAACTGGTCATACTGAACATCGAAACTCGCAATTGTCTTCATGAACCTACCCCCACGATCGACGACATGACAAACAATGCATCGATTTCACGATTCGTGCCGTTTCTCTATCTTGGCTTCCGCCAGCATTCCGACCTGCCCGTTTTCGTCCTGTTCTTCGAGCCTGACGGGAAAGCCCCACAACGTTGCCACATGTTTCAGCATCTCGTCGCGACTGTCGCCCAGCGGCCGCCCCTGATACTTGAAATGGCGCAGCGTCAAGGAACGCTCGCCGCGCAGATCGACATTCCAGACCTGGATATCGGGCTCCCGGCTGCCGAGGTTGTATTGATCGGCGAGGCGTTGTCTGAGCATCCGATAACCCTGCTCGTCGTGAATCGCCTCGACGCGCAGCCTGGGCTGGTCGGCGTCGTCGAGGACGTTGAAGAAGCGGAACTCGCGCATCAGCTTGGGCGACAGGTACTGGGCGATGAAGCTCTCGTCCTTGAAGTTGCGCATGGCAAAATCCAGGGACTCGCGCCAATCGGTTCCCGCCAGGGTGGGGAACCACTCGCGATCTTCCGCCGTCGGCGCCATGCAGATGCGCTGGAGGTCGCGCCACATGGCGAAACCCAAGGCATACGGGTTGATACCGCCGAATTGGCGGCTGTCGAAGGGCGGCTGGTACACGACATTGGTGTGGCTTTGCAGGAATTCCAGCATGAATCCGTCGCTGAGCTGGCGTTGGTCGTAGAGATGGTAAAGCATGGTGTAATGCCAGAAGCAGGCCCAGCCTTCGTTCATCAGTTGCGTCTGGCGCTGCGGATAGAAATATTGTGCGATCTTGCGCACGATACGCACGATTTCGCGTTGCCACGGCTCCAGCAGGGGGGCGTGCTTCTCGATGAAGTAAAGCAGGTTTTCCTCGGGTTCCTCGGGGAAGCGCCGCTCCAGTTCCGTCTCCTCCCGCGCTTGACGCGACGGCAGGGTGCGCCAAAGATCGTTGACCTGCGATTGCAGGTAGCTTTCCCGCTCCTTCTGCCGCTCGCGCTCCTTGGCCAGGGACAGCTTGGGCGGACGCTTGTAGCGGTTCACGCCGACCGTCATCAGCGCGTGGCAGGCATCCAACAGGCGCTCCACCTCCTCTTCGCCGTGGCGCTCCTCATACTCGGCAATGACGTTACGTGCAAACACCAGGTAATCGATGATCGCATCTGCCGAAGTCCAGGTGCGGAACAGGTAGTTGCCCTTGAAGAATGAGTTGTGGCCGTAGGCCGCGTGGGCGACGACCAGCGCCTGCATGGGCAGCGTGTTTTCCTCCATGAGGTACACGATGCAGGGATCGGCGTTGATCACGATCTCGTAGGCCAGGCCCATCTGGCCGCGCTTGTAGCTCTTCTCGGTGGTCAGGAAGTGCTTGCCGAACGACCAGTGATGGTAAAACACCGGCATGCCGATCGAGGCATAGGCATCCATCATCTGTTCGGCGGTGATGATTTCGAGTTGGTGGCGATAGCAGTCGAGTCCATACTCCCCGGCGACACGCCCGATCTCCCGGTCGTAACGCTCGATCGAGGCGAAGTTCCATTCGGACCCGGCAGGCAGGGCGGTTTTTTTTCTTTTCATGATGCGATCACACCAGCCGCTTGCGGAACAGTTCCCGGAACACCGGGTAGATATCGGCAAGTCCGCCGATCCGCTGCATGGCAAAGCATTGCGGATGATTCTCCATCACCCTGGCATACTCGCGCCAGAGATTCTGCGGTTCTTCGTCGGATATCTCGATGTAAGCGTAGTACTGCACCAGGGGAATAATGTTGGCCTCCAGCAGTTCGCGGCATTTGGGCGAGTCGGCCTCCCAATTGTCGCCGTCGGAGGCCTGGGCGCAGTAGATGTTCCAAACATTGGAAGCATAGCGTTCGCGGACGATCCTGTGCATCAGTTCGAGCGCGCTCGACACGACGGTGCCCCCGGTCTCGCGCGAGTGGAAAAACTCGTCTTCGTCGACTTCCTCCGCCCGCGTATGGTGGCGAATGAAGACGATCTCGATGAGATCGTAGGTGCGCGTCAGGAACAGGTAGAGCAGCATGAAGAAGCGCTTGGCGATCTGCTTCTTCTCTTCGTCCATCGATCCCGAGATGTCCATGATGCAGAACATGACGGCTTGGGTCGATGGCGCGGGGATGCGGATACGGTTGTTGTAGCGCAGATCGAAAGTATCGATGAACGGCAGGCCCTCGATCTTGCGCAGCAGACAGAGAATCCTGCGGCGCAGTTCGGCGGCCTCCTCGCCGTCTCCTTCGCCGCGGGCTTCGAGTTCCGCCAGTTGTTCATCCAGTTCGCGCAGCGCCTTGCGATACGGCGCACCGACCGCCAGGCGCCGGCCCGCCGCGCCGCGCAGCGAGCGCACCACATTGATGTTGGTCGGCACGCCCGTCTGCGTATAACCGGAGCGTACGCGTTTGTATTCAAGGATGCGGGCCAACTGCGTCTTGACCAGGCGCGGCAGCGCCAGGTCGTCGAAGAAGATGTCGAGGAACTCCTCGCGCGAAAGCGTGAAGGCGAAATCCTCGACTCCCTCGCCATCCCGACTGGCGCCGCCGCTGCCGCCTGCGCCTTCATCGGGCCGGTCGAACTCGTCGCCGGTGACAAAGCGGTCATTGCCCGGCTGCACCACGCTCCAGCGCCCGCCTCGGCCATGGTGGAAGTGCGGTTCCGAGATATCCTTGGCGGGAATGCCGATCTTCTCGCCATTGTCGATATCGGCGATGCCGCGCCGCGCAATGGCATCCTGCACCGCCTTCCTGATCTGGCCCTTGAAACGCCGGATAAAGCGGTTGCGATTGACGGCACTCTTGTTCTTGCTGTCATTGCGCCGGTCGATGATCTGGAGCATGCCGCCCTCCCATTCTGGTTGCCCGGTCGCCTACCCCTGTCCCCTGGTCTCGCTGCTGGTGGCCTGGGAGCGGCGTGCCGCGCTCGATCGTCGGTTCAGGACGACTTGCGCACGCGCAGATACCATTCGGCCAGCAAACGCACCTGCTTCTCGGTGTATCCCTTATCCTTCATGCGGTTCACGAAATCCTGGTGCTTGCGCACGTCGTCCGCGCTCGCCTTGCTGTTGAAGGAGATGACCGGCAGCAGTTCCTCGGTGTTGGAGAACATTTTCTTCTCGATCACGGCGCGCAGCTTTTCATAGGAGGTCCATGCCGGATTCTTGCCCTCGTTCTTGGCGCGGGCGCGCAGCACAAAATTCACCACCTCATTGCGGAAGTCCTTGGGATTGCTGATGCCGGCAGGTTTCTCGATCTTTTCCAGTTCGTCGTTGAGGGCGCTGCGGTCGAGGATCTCACCGGTGTTCGGATCGCGGAACTCCTGGTCCTGGATCCAAAAGTCGGAATAGGTCACATAGCGGTCGAAGATGTTTTGGCCGTATTCCGAGTAGGATTCCAGATAAGCGGTCTGGATTTCCTTGCCGATGAACTCGGCATAACGCGGCGCCAGGAACTCCTTGATGAAGCCCAGGTAGCGCTGTTCCATCTCGGGCGGGAACTGCTCCTGCTCGATCTGCTGCTCGACCACGTACATCAGGTGCACCGGGTTGGCCGCCACCTCGCGATGGTCGAAGTTGAACACCTTGGAAAGAATCTTGAAGGCGAAGCGCGTCGACAGCCCCGTCATGCCTTCGTCGACCCCGGCGTAGTCGCGGTACTCTTGGTAGGATTTGGCCTTGGGGTCGGTGTCCTTGAGGTTCTCGCCGTCATAGACGCGCATCTTCGAATAGATCGCCGAGTTCTCCGGTTCCTTGAGACGCGACAGCACCGTGAATTGCGCCATCATGCGCAAGGTGTCCGGCGCGCAAGGCGCCTTGGACAGCGACGAATTGAGCAGCAGCTTCTCGTATATCTTGATCTCGTCGGAAACGCGCAGGCAATAAGGCACCTTGACGATATAGATGCGGTCGAGAAAAGCCTCGTTGTTGCGGTTGTTCTTGAAGGCTATCCACTCCGCTTCGTTGGAGTGCGCGAGGATCATGCCGTCGAAGGGGATCGCCCCGAAGCCCTCGGTGCCCTTGTAGTTGGCTTCCTGCGTCGCCGTCAGCAGCGGATGCAACACCTTGATCGGCGCCTTGAACATTTCGACGAATTCCAGCAGGCCGCGATTGGCCAGACACAAGCCGCCCGAGTAGCTGTAGGCGTCGGGATCGTTCTGCGAATATTCTTCGAGCTTACGGATGTCGATCTTGCCCACCAGCGAAGAGATGTCCTGGTTGTTCTCGTCGCCCGGCTCGGTCTTCGACACCGCGATCTGCCGCAGCACCGAGGGCCGCAGCTTGACCACCCGGAACTTGGTGATGTCGCCGTTGAACTCGTGCAGGCGCTTGACCGCCCAGGGCGACATGATGGTGTTCAGGTAGCGCCTCGGGATGCCGAAGTCATCTTCGAGTATCGGGCCATCCTCCTCGGGCTTGAACAGGCCCAGCGGCGACTCGTGTACCGGCGATCCCTTGACCGCATAGAACGCTTCTTTCTCGATCAGGGATTTGAGCTTTTCCGCCAAAGAGGATTTCCCGCCGCCAACCGGGCCGAGCAGGTAGAGGATCTGCTTCTTCTCCTCGAGCCCCTGGGCGGCATGACGGATGTAAGCGACGATGTTCTCGATCACCTCCTCCATACCGTAGAAATCGCGGAATGCCGGATAGATCTTGATGATCTTGTTGGCGAATATGCGCGACAGGCGCGGATCGAGCCGCGTGTCCACCAGCTCCGGCTCGCCTATCGCCGCCAGCATGCGTTCGGCAACGCTGGCATAGGCCGTCGCATCCTGCCGGCACAGTTCCAAGTAATCCTGCACCGACATGTCTTCTTCTTGGGCAGCTTCGTAGCGACCTTGATAGCGGGTGAGGATGGACATGACACGCTCCTTTCGGTTGTCGGGCCAAATAGTTGACCTTTTTATTTAAGATTAGCAAATGTCAAAAAGATTTCAAGCTTTGTGGCCTTTCGTCGGCAATATTTATCCGTTTGTCGTTTTTATCCGCCAAGTATCGAACTCGATCCCCTGCGCCAACGGCAAATCGCCGCCCCAGTTGATCGTATTGGTCTGGCGGCGCATGTAGGATTTCCAGGCTTCCGAGCCGGCCTCGCGGCCGCCGCCGGTTTCTTTCTCGCCACCGAAGGCCCCGCCGATCTCCGCACCCGATGTGCCGAGATTGACGTTGGCAATTCCGCAATCGCTGCCGGCCGCCGAGAGAAATCTTTCGGCGCAACGCAGGTCGCGGGTGAACAATGCGGACGATAAACCTTGCGGCACGGCATTCTGCAACGCCAGCGCCCGATCGAAGTCCCGATAGCGCATGAGGTACAGGATCGGCGCAAAAGTCTCGCGCTGCACCACTTTCCAGTCATTCTGCGCTGCGATCAGGGTCGGCTGCACAAAATACCCGGGATACCCGGGACCATCGACAACCTGACCGCCGAACAGCACCCGCCCACCGCAAGCCTCCGCTTCGGCAACGGCGGCGACAAAGGCAGCGCGCGCCGGCGCATCGATCAACGGCCCCATCAGCGTATCCTTCGCCAGTGGATCGCCGACGCGTACCCGGCCGTAGGCGGCGCGCAGGCGCTCGACAACTTCCTCATAACGCGACTCATGCACGATCAGGCGGCGCGTCGAGGTGCAGCGCTGGCCGGCGGTTCCCACCGCACCGAAGAGGATGGCGCGCACCGCCAGATCGAGATCGGCGGTCTCGTCCACGATGACGGCGTTGTTGCCGGAACATTCGAGCAGGCTGCGGCCGTAGCGCCCGGCAAGCGCCAAAGCCACCCGGCGTCCGACTGCGGACGAACCGGTGAACGAAACCAGCGGCAGGCGCTTGTCCTTGACGAGCCGCTCGCCCACCTCGGCACGGTCGGAGACGAGCAGGCCGAATACGCCCGCTGCATCGTATTGATGGGCGACTTCCACTGCCAGCCGGTGAATGGCGAGCGCCGTCAGCGGCGCCTTGGGGCTCGGCTTCCAGACCACGCTATCGCCGCAGACAACGGCGATGAAGGCATTCCAGGCCCAAACGGCGGCGGGGAAATTGAATGCGGTGATGATGCCCACCGGCCCCAGCGGGTGCCATTGCTCGAACATGCGGTGGTACGGCCGCTCCGAGTGCATGGTGCTGCCGTAGAGCTGGCGGGAGAGACCGACGGCGAAATCGGCGATGTCTATCATCTCCTGCACCTCGCCGTCCCCTTCGGCCTTGATCTTGCCCGTCTCGATGGAAATCAATGTGCCGAGCGGATCCTTGTGGCGGCGAAGCGCCTCGCCCAAGGCGCGGATCATGAGGCCGCGTTGCGGCGCCGGAACCTCGCGCCAGCGTTGGAAAGCCGCCTGGGAAAGCGTCAGCGCGGCCTCGTAATCGCCCGCACCGGCACGCTGGACAGAGGCAATGGCGGTCGCGCTGGCCGGGTTCTCCGAGACGAAACCATCGTCCACCGCCAAGTTCGCGATGCCGAGCGTGGTCAGGATATCCTTATCCTTTATGTCGGCGGATTTCATCGCTGTCCCTTCAGGCCGCAAGCGGGAGCCCCGCCGCAAGACAGTTCAGGGTGGCGGCGATGCGGTCGATGCCATCGTCAAGCTGGTGCCGTTCTATCGTCAGCGGCGGCGCGATGCGTATCACCGTCCGGTGGGTATCCTTGGTGAGTACGCCGGATTCGAGCAGCCTCAGGCAGACCTCATGCGCGTCGGCGAACCTCGGGTCGAGCTCGATGCCGGCGAACAGCCCGCGCCCCCGCACCGCCCGTATCAACGGATTGTCCAATTGCCGCAGTCGCATCAGCAAGTGCTCGCCGAGCACCGATGAGCGGTAGGGCAGGTCCAGTTCAACCAGCATGTCGAGGGCTTCCAGCGCCACGGCGGCAGCCAGGGCGTTGCCGCCGAAGGTGCTGCCGTGGTCGCCGGGCGTGAAAACGTCCATGATCTCCCGGTCGGCGAGGAAGGCCGACACCGGCAGCAGGCCGCCGCCCAGCGCCTTGCCGAGGATCACCGCATCGGGCCGCACGCCTTCGTGCCAAGCAGCCAGCAGCTTGCCGGTGCGCCCCAGTCCGGTTTGCACCTCGTCGCAAATCAGCAGAACGTTGTGTCGCCGGCAGATCTCGGCGCAGGCGCGCAAATAGCCGTCGGGGGGAACGATAATACCGCCCTCGCCCTGCACCGGCTCCACCAGAAAAGCCACCGTCCGTGCGCCGATGGCCGCTTCGAGCGCCGCCGCATCCCCATACGGGACGTGTTTGAATCCCGGCGGGAAGGGGCCGAAGCCGTCACGATACTGGGCTTCCGTGGACATGCCGACGATGGCGATCGAACGGCCGTGGAAATTACCCTCGCAAGCAATGATTTCCGCCCCCTCCTCGACCACGCCCTTGCGCCGGTAGCCCCACTTGCGGGCCGCCTTGAGCGCGGTTTCGACCGCCTCCAGCCCGGTATTGACCGGCAATGCGGCGGCATAGCCGAACAGTTTGCCGAGGCGCGCCAGCAACAGCGGCAACCGGTCGTTGTAGTAGGCCCGCGAGGTGACGTCCAGACACTGCGCCTGCCTGGCAAGCGCGGCCACCAGGCGCGGATGGCAGTGGCCGAAGCTGGCCGCCGAATAAGCCGACATCATGTCGAGATAGCGCCGCCCCTCAGTGTCCCAGACATACGCTCCCTCGCCGCGCGCGAGCACTACGGGCAGCGGCGCGTAGTTGTGGGCGCCGTGAGCTTCCTCCATCTGCTGGAGTTCGGCGCCGCTGGGCGATGTCAACGACGCCAGCAGGTCGGCGACGAGCCGCAGGGTCTTGTCGCCGCTGTCGCGGTCGGCGTTGTATTCGGCGATTTCGATGGCGACGAGCAGCGGGTCGCGGGCCAGGCCGCGCAACTCTTCGGCCAGCACCGCGCCATCCAGGCCGGACTCGCACGGCACATTGACGCCAGGCGCATCGAGCGGATCGAAAGCATCGAGATCGATCGAGATACCGAACTTCCCGCCGCCGACGTGTTCGAGCGCCTCGGCCAGCGTCGTTGGCAGGCCGCGCCGACGGATTTCATCCATGGTCACGATCTTGATGCCACACGCCTGCATCAGCGGCCACTCGGAATTCTCGTAACTGCGCACGCCGAAAACGCAACTGCGGCCCGCATCGATCGCCGCCACATGACATAGCCAGGGGTTCGGCGCGCCACCCAGCAACGCCGCCAACGGCATGCCGTGCGCATTGCCGCTCGGGCTGTTGCTACTGGTATGCGCATCGAGATGGGCATCGATCCAGAGCAGGCCGAAACGCCTGCCCACGGCGCGCGCGACACCGTGCCAAGTGCCCACCGCCATCGCATGGTCGCCTCCCACCACGACCGGCAGCGTACCGTTGGCGATGCAAGCGGCAACGCGCTCGTCGATTTGTTGGCAAAGCAGGCGTAGCGCCGAGTCGCGCGGCAGCGTGAAATCGGGGGATGGCGCGATGATCTCGTCCCAGACGCAATCGAGCTGATTCCTGCGAATCCCGGCACCGACATCCGCCGCTTGCAAAGCCGCCGCCGCCCGTGCGCTGCCGGCACTGGCCGGCGCCGGCACACCCAGGCCGCTGGCCACACCGATCAGGCGCACTGCACGTGGTTTCAATGCGAGTGTTCTGTCCATGGCTGCCTCCCATCATGCTCTTTACATCTTCGACCAGCGGTTTCGCAAGGCGTTCGTCGCAACGCCTAAGGAATAAATCCGTGCCTGATGGTGTTGGCGCTGACCACCCGGCTCCACATGAACTGTTTCAGGTAATCCGGCCCGCCCGCCTGCACGCCGGTGCCCGACAGATTGAATCCGCCGAACGGCTGGACCCCGACGCGGGCGCCGGTAATCTTGCGGTTCAGATACAGATTGCCGACGCTGAAGCTGTTCTGCGCCAGCGCCAGGTGCGGTGGAAAGCGCGAGTAGACGCCGCCGGTCAGCGCGTAGTCGCAATCCTGGGCCAAGGCCAGCGCCGCAGCGAAGTTCTCGGCGCGCATCGCCGCCAATACCGGGCCGAAGATTTCCTCGCGCGCCAGGCGGTGCTCGGGTTTGATCCCGGCAAACAGCGTGGGCGGCACGTACCAGCCTGTTTCAGGCACCTTGCCCTGCCAGACCAGCCGGCCTTCGGCGCGGCCGATCTCGATGTAGGCCAACGCCTTGTCGCGCGCCGCCTCGCTAATCAGCGGGCCGTGGGCGCAGGTGCCGTCCTCGGGCGCTCCCCAGGACAGTGCCGCAGCGGCGTCGGCAAGCCGGGCGAGCAAACGGTCGTGAACCTCGTCGACGGCGATCACGCGCGAGCAGGCGGAGCACTTCTGCCCGGCATAGCCGAAAGCCGACGCAAGAATCCCTGCGACAGCCTCGTCGAGGTCGGCGTCCCTATCGACGATGATGGCGTTCTTGCCGCCCATTTCGCAGATCACCTGTTTGACATGGGTTTGCGCGGCCGTGGCGGTGTGGGCGGCTTGCAGGATACTCAAGCCGACCTGGTGCGAACCCGTGAAGGCGATTACCTGGACGCACGGATGGGCGACCAGGTGGGCCGCGACATCTGCGTCGGCGGGCAACAGCTGGCACACCTCGCCGGGAAAACCGGCGGCGAGCAGCAGGCGATGGAATTCCTCGGCAAGCAGCAGTCCCGGCAACGCCGGTTTCATGATCGCGCAATTGCCTGCGGCGAGCGCCGCCGCCGTCATGCCGGCGAGGATCGCCAGCGGGAAATTCCACGGCGCGACGATCAGGGCGAGACCGCGCGGCTCGTAGCGCATGCGGTTCTGCTCGCCGGGAAAGCCGACGGTTTCGCGCCAGCCGGCGCAACGCTCCATTTCGTTGGCATAGTAGCGCAGGAAATCCACGGCTTCGGCGACATCGGCATCGGCCTCGCGCCAGTTCTTGGCGACGCTGAGGACTTCCAGTGCGGCAAACTCGCGGCGCCGCAGCGCCAGTTGGTCGGAGGCACGGCGCAGCAGCTGAACTCGCTGCGGCACGGGCTGGCTGCGCCATTGCGGAAATGCCGCAACGGCGCGGTCGACCAGTCCGTCCGCATAAGCCGTGTCGGCCAGCGCTGCTTCACCGAGGATCTCGGCGGGCTGTGCCGGATTGCGTATCGCATGGACGGACGGGATGCCGACTGCCCCCGGCAACGGCACGCGTTGCGGCAGGGCAGCCCGAATGTCTTGCAGCGCGGCGGCGAAAGACGCCTGTTCCTCAGGCCGGCTGAAATCGATCAACGGCAGATTGGCGGGCGCCTTGACAGCCGCCGGCGCAGCTTGGCCCCGCGCGAGGCTCGGCGCGGCCAGCAGGGTGTCGAGGCCGGCACCGGCGATATACGACTGGCGCAGGATCGAAGTCGATGCGGTGTTCTCCAGCAGGCGACGGATCAGGTAAGCCATCCCGATCACGGGATCGCCGATCGGCACATAGATGCGCAATGGCGCCCCGGCGGCGGCAAGCGCGTCGCGCAAGGGCTCGGCCATACCGAGAAGCATCTGCGCTTCCCATCGATCGGGAGGCAAACCCAGCCGGCGTGCCTGTGCCAGGGCGACCGCCTGCGAGCGCAGGTTGTGGCTGGCAATCGCCGGATGGAGCGTATCGGCATGCGCCAGCAAACTTCCGGCGAGTCGCTCGAAGTGGGCGTCCGTGGCGGCTTTTTCCGTGAGTGTGGGCCGTGGCCAGCCGCGTTGTGCGGCCCAGGCGGCCTCCTGATCCCAGTAGGCGCCCTTGACCAGGCGCACGCCGATGCGCCGTCCATAACGCTGGGCGGCCGCCAGAAGCCGTTCCACATCCCGCTCCGTCTCCGGCAAGTAGGCTTGCAGGGCAATCCCCGGCTGCCAGGCCGGGTCGGGCCATGCTTCCAGCATTTCCAGGAAGAGATCGAGAATCAGCGGCTTGAGTTCGTAGTGCTCCATGTCCACGGTCAGCATGGCATGGCAGCGGCAGGCCTCGACAATCAGCGGGGCCACGCGCTGGAACACGCGCTGCCGGGTGCCGCGGCGGTCGAGCGGATCGAATACGCCGGTCAGGCCCGTGAGCTTGAGGGAAAGATGCGGCGTTTGCCCGCGCTGCGCCAGCCAGCCCAGAATGGCGCGGTTGCGATCGAGATAGCGCGCGGCCTCGGCCTCGCTCAACACCGCCTCACCCACGGCGTCGACGGCCAGCAGCGCTGGCACGCACGCCAGTCTTGTCGCGGCGAGGTCAAGTGCGCCGGGGGTTTCGGCAACGAGAAACTGGTCGGCAAGACGTCTGACAGCGGCTCGCGCCAGCCATGCCAAGCCGGGATTGGCGGCGAGCCGCAGCAGAAACTTGCGCCAGCCTCCTGCCTGCGTGCTTGTCAGGTAAGCGGCAAGGTGCTCGGCGATATCCCGCTGGCTGGCGAGTTGCGGCAGCGCATCGACAAACTCGAACAACGCCGTTCGCAGCGACGCGTCCTCCATCGTGCCGCGCAGCAGCCAACCGCTGACGCCTTGGTACAACCGCGGCTTATGGCTGCCCGCCGCGGCATACAGCCGACGGCCGATGGCCTGCGTCTCGACCTCGAATGCCCTGGAATCAAATGCCGGCACTCGCCCGTTAGTCTCGCCGATTCCGCCAAATTCTGTCGCAAGCCGTTCGGTCGCCATGAAGAAACTCCTGCGCCGCTGCCCCGCAAAGACTGCCGCCCGATGAATAGCGCGTTCATCTTACTACCCAACTGCGACCGGTTTTTCGGTTTTCAACCGCAACAAGACAAAAACCGGCGCAAAGCCGGTTTAAAAACGCCAACGACACGGATTGCGGATATGCTCAATAACTGCCCGGTTGGGCCGCGTTGACGAACTTGGTGTACTCGCCGAGGAAAGTCAGCTTGACCATGCCGGTGGGACCGTTCCGGTGCTTGCCGATGATGACTTCGGCCACGCCTTTGTCTTGGGTATCGGGCTTGTAGTACTCTTCGCGGTACATCATCAAGATGATGTCCGCGTCCTGTTCGATGGCGCCGGATTCGCGCAGATCGCTCATCAGCGGGCGCTTGTCGGTACGCTCCTCGACCTTGCGCGACAACTGCGAAAGGGCCAGGATCGGCACCTGCAATTCCTTGGCGAGCGCCTTGATGGAACGCGAGATCTCGGAAATTTCCGTGGCGCGGTTCTCGTTGTCCTTGACCGAGGTCATCAGTTGCAGATAGTCGATCACGATCAGCCCCAGCTTGCCGCCGAACTGCCTGGCAAGACGGCGCGCGCGTGCCCGCAAATCGGTGGCGTTGATGGCGCCGGTCTCGTCGACATGGATCGGCGCATTGTGCAGCTTGCCCAATGCCACAGTCATTTTGTCCCATTCGTCATCGTTGAGGCGGCCGGTACGAATGCGGTGCGAGTCAAGGCGGCCCACCGAGGATAGGAAACGCATCGCCAATTGCGGCCCGGACATTTCCAGGCTGAATATCGCCACCGGCAGGCCGAGATCGACACCGATATGCTCGGCGATGTTCAGCGCGAAAGCGGTCTTGCCCATGGAGGGACGTCCGGCAATGACGATCATGTCGCCCGGCTGGAATCCCGATGTCATTCTATCGAGATCGATGAAGCCGCTCGGCACGCCGGTGATTTCGGATGGGTTCTCCTGTTCGTAGAGCTCCTGGATGCGGTCGACAACCTCGCCGAGCAGCGGCTGGATCGCGACGAAGCCCTGGCCGGAACGCGCGCCGGACTCGGCGATCTCGAACACCTTGGCCTCGGCCTGGTCGAGCAACTGTTTGACATCCTTGCCGGCGGGGTTGAGCGCGCTGGCGGCGATCTCGTCGCCAACGGCGACCAGTCGGCGCAGCACCGAGCGTTCATGCACAATCTCGGCATAGCGGCGGATGTTGGCCGCCGACGGCGTGTTGTTGGCGATGTCGCTGAGATAGGCGAGGCCGCCGGCCTGCTCGACCTCGTTGTGCTTCTCGATGGCCTCGAACACCGTGACCACATCGGCCGGCTTGGCCTGCTCGACCAGATGCTTGATGCGGCGGAAGATGCGGCGGTGATCGTCGCGATAGAAATCTACTTCGCTGACGATGTCGGCGATCCGGTCCCAGGCGGAATTGTCGAGCAGCAGACCGCCGATCAGCGACTGCTCGGCTTCGATCGAATGCGGCGGCAGCTTGAGTGCGGCGACTTGGGGATCTTCGGGGCGATTCGCCGAAACGGGGCGAGCCTGCATCTGGGCCATCTCATCGTCTCCAGAATTACTGCCAACAGTCTACCCGGATCGACATCGCGACAGGGGGGATAAGCCTGTGGAAATTGGGTGAAAATGCTGTGCGCAGTTTGTGCATAACTGTAAACGCAAACGCGTGACGCCGACGTAAACGCCGAAGGGCCGCGCAGCGGCCCTTCGGAATAAAAGCCAGGTAGATCGGCTTATTTATTGCTCGCCGAGCACCGAGACGGTGATGCTCGCCACGACATCGGTGTGCAGCGCCACTTCCAGCTTGCTGTCGCCCACCATTTTCAACAAGCCATGGGGCATGCGAATGGTGGACTTCTCGACATCGAAACCTTGCGTCTTGAGCGCTTCGGCGATGTCGGCGTTGCTTACTGAGCCAAACAGGCGGCCATCGACGCCGGCCTTGCGGGTGATCTGCACCATCAAGCCTTCCATCTTGGCCGCCTTCTCCTGCGCGGCAGCCAGCTTGTCGGCCTGGAGTTTCTCCAGTTCGGCACGCTTGGCCTCGAAGCTGGCGAGGTTCTCGGGCGTGACGCGCTTGGCCTTGCCATGGGGAATCAGAAAATTCCGGGCATAGCCTTCCTTCACCTTGACCACCTCGCCGAGACCGCCGAGGTTGACGACTTTTTCCATCAGAATCACTTGCATGGTCGTTCCTCCGGGTTAGACGTGCAGGTCGGTATAGGGCATGAGCGCCAAGAAGCGCGCGCGCTTGATCGCCACGGACAGCTGGCGCTGATAGCCGGTCTTGGTGCCGGTGATCCGCGCAGGCATGATTTTGGCGTTTTCGGTAATGAAGTCCTTGAGGATGTCCACATCCTTGTAATCGACCTCGAGAATCTTCTCCGCAGTGAAGCGGCAGAACTTGCGCCGCTTGAACAGGCTGCGGCCCTTGTCATCCTTGCGTTTTGCGCCCAACTTGGGCTTCGGTTTAAATGCCATGATCCATTCCTTCCAAAAACTCTATCTCATTCACATGCAGGACCGGAGTCCTGCTCTTTAGGCTTTTCGCCGCGAGAAATCCGCTTAACCTGAGTCCGTCGCCGGGCTTGGCCCCCGCCAGCAGCAAGGCTGTCTGTCCCAGTGCCAGCGCCGCCAACTCGCACTCCACCGTCCTTGGGCTGCCCGCCTCGATCTGCTGCGAGACATGGGCAATCCGGAAATTCAGCGCCGGGATACCCGCCGGTGTGTAGCGCAACGCCGCCAATTCCAGTACCCTGCCCGTCAGCACGGTACAGTTGTCAGACGGCAGCGGCGGCCTCCACCGGAACGTCGGCCGCAGTTGCCGGGGCGGCAGGAGCGGCAGTAAACGACCTGGATTTTTCTTCCTTCATCATCGGCGAGGGCGTGGTGACAGCCTGTTTCACCTTGATGGTCAGATGACGCAGCACCGCATCGTTAAATTTGAAGGCGTTCTCAAGCTCGGCCAGCGTCTCGCCATCGCATTCGATGTTCATCAGCACGTAATGCGCTTTGTGTACCTTCTGGATCGGGTAGGCCATCTGGCGACGGCCCCAATCTTCAAGGCGGTGGATGATGCCGGAACGAGCTGCAATCAGCGTCTTGTAACGTTCGACCATCGCCGGGACTTGCTCGCTCTGGTCGGGATGGACGATAAAAACCACTTCATAATGTCGCATGCAATCTCCTTAAGGGTTAAAGCCCCCCCGCATGCGCTTCGGGTGGAGCAAGGTGGAAAGAGGCGGGATTCTATAGAAATCCGTGATTTATATCAAGGAGGAATTGGAGAAATTGAAATATCGTAATCATCGGTCACGCCAATTTACCCCCCTATTCTGAACCATTACCCGATAGTCGCTCCCCCCTGGTCAACCCTAGCCACCCCTAGTCACCCCTAGTCGCCCCACTTGCTGGCAATAACCTTCTGCACCATAATCGCCGCAAGTACGGCAGCGTTACCTGACGACACAGGTTGGTCTTTCCTCTCGACACCATCCCACCCTCCGCCAAGCTTGGCTCAAAATGAACGACAGCGTGATCCCGCTCAGCGATGTACGTCGCGCGATGCCGACAGGGCCGATCCGCAACGCTGCGGCGGCGCCCTGCGGCACGGATACGCGCGGACGTCACTTGCGCGACCTGCGCATCTCGGTCACCGACCGGTGCAATTTCCGCTGCCTCTATTGCATGCCGAAAACCGTATTCGGCCGCGACTACCCATTCCTGCCGCATGGCGAGTTGCTGTCCTTCGAGGAAATCGTGCGCAGCGCCCGAATCTTTGCATCCCTGGGAGGCAGCAAGATCCGACTGACCGGCGGCGAACCGCTGCTCAGACGCAACATAGAACGCTTGATAGAAATGCTGGCGGGAATTTCGGGCCTGGAATTGACACTGACGACCAACGGTTCGCTGCTCGCCCGCAAGGCGCAAAGCCTGCGCGATGCCGGACTGCAACGGGTAACCGTAAGCCTCGACGCGCTCGACGATACCACTTTCCGTAAAATGAACGATGCTGACTTTCCCGTCAGCCAAGTGCTCGACGGCATCGCCGCTGCCGAAGCCGCCCGACTCACGCCAATCAAGATCAACACGGTGGTCAAACGCGGCACCAACGACCATGAGATTCTGCCGCTGGCGCGCCGTTTTCGCGCCAGCGCCGCAAGCGCGGGGCATATCGTGCGCTTCATCGAATTCATGGATGTGGGCGGCAGCAACCACTGGAAGCTCGACGAAGTGCTGCCTTCGTCCGAAGTGGTGAAGCGAATCTCCGCCGAAATGCCGCTGCTCGCCGTCGATCCCAACTACCCCGGCGAAGTGGCGGAACGCTGGCGCTATGCGGACGGCGGCGGCGAGATCGGCGTCGTATCTTCAGTGACCCGAGCCTTCTGCGCCAGTTGCACGCGTCTGCGGCTTTCCACCGACGGAATCCTCTATCCCTGCCTGTTCGCCGAGCGCGGTCATGACCTGCGCGGCTTGTTGCGCTCGGGCCGATCCGATACGGAAATCGCTGCCGCACTCAGCGCCATGTGGAGCCAGCGCACCGACAACTACTCGGAGCGACGCTCGGCAGAAACTGCGGCACGGAAAAAAATCGAAATGTCCTACATCGGTGGCTGAGTGTGGACTGCGTGTGGACTGAGTATGCCGTGTACAAACCCCATCTGACCCAAGCCACCCGTCCTGCCACCGTGACCCTCGCTGCCATCGATGAACAGGGCAACACGGTGCCCGCCACGGTCGCCGGCGAGCATCCGCTGACCGTGTATCTCGACAAGCGCGAGATCGTCACACTGATGACCCTTGGCACAACGCCCGAAGCGCTGGTGCTGGGCTACTTGCGCAACCAGCGGCTGGTGGCTGAAATCGGCGACATCGCCTCCGTCCAGGTCGACTGGGAAACCGGCTCGGCTGCCGTCACCACCCATGCCGGCAGCCCGAACCTAACGGCACGCATGGCAAGCCGCACCGTCACCAGCGGTTGCGGCCAAGGGACGATGTTCGGCGACCTGATGGAAAATCTTGACAGTATCCTGCTGCCCGAGACGGGCCGCATGAGCGAGGCGACGCTGATGACCCTGCTCGACAACGTGCGCCGCCACGAATCCATCTACAAGCAGGCCGGCGCGGTGCATGGCTGCGCGCTGGCGGAATCCGGCGGCGAAATCCTGATGTTCGTCGAGGATGTCGGCCGGCATAACGCGGTGGATGCCATCGCCGGCCGGATGTGGCTGGAGGCCATCGGCGGCGGCGACAAGATTTTCTACACCACCGGCCGGCTCACCTCGGAAATGGTAATCAAGGCGGCGCAGATGGGCATTCCCTTCCTGATCTCCCGCTCCGGCCTCACCGCGATGGCTCACGCCATCGCGGTGAAGGTCGGTCTGACCCTGATCGGTCGCGCCCAAGGCAGACACTACCTGTTGTTCGCCGGGCAACAGCGCTTCAGCAGAGGCCGCCCATGAACGGAATTACCGGCCTGATCCTCGCCGGTGGCCTGGCGCGCCGCATGGGCGGCGCAGACAAAGGTCTGCAACCATTCCGCGGCAGACCGATGATCGCCCATGTCATTGCCCGCCTGGCGCCGCAGGTCAATGCCATCATCATCAATGCCAACCGGAACCGGGACACCTACGCCGCCTTGGGTTATCCAGTCGTCGCCGACGCCATTGAAGGCTTTGCCGGGCCGCTGGCCGGTCTGCATGCGGGCCTGTGCGCCTGCACCACGCCGCTGCTGGCGACTTCGCCCTGCGACTCGCCCTTCCTGCCTGTCGACCTGGTCGCCCGCTTGCATGCGGCCTTGATGCGGGCCGACGCGCAAGTCGCCGTGGCGCAAAGCGGCGGACGTGCGCAACCGGTGTTCACGCTTTGTCGGCGCAACGTGCTGGACAACCTGACGACTTTTCTCGACGGCGGCGGCCGCAAGGTCGATACTTGGTATGTCGGACTGAAAGTGGTCGACGTCACTTTTCCCGACCAGGCCGCCTTCGCCAACATCAACACCCCGGAAGAACTCGAAAGACTGGAAACGAAATGAACTCGCTCTTGCAGGCGCTCTCCTGCGCCAACGATTACGACCCCGCCGCCCTGTCGGTGACGCGTGCCCGTGAATTGATACTCGATCTCGTCTCGCCGCTGACAGGCAGCGAACGCGCTTTCGTACGCCAGGGGCTCAACCGTGTGCTGGCCCAGGACGTGATCGCGCCGGTCAATGTGCCGGCCCACGACAACTCGGCGATGGACGGCTACGCAGTGCGCTTCGCCGATCTGGCCCCAAGCGGCGAAACCAGGCTGACGATCGTCGGCACCGCCTATGCCGGACGCGCCTATGAAGGCGAACTGCGCTGCGGAGATGCTGTTCGCATCATGACGGGCGCCATTGTGCCGGCGGGACTCGACTGCATAGTGATCCAGGAAGTGGCGCACACGGAAAACGCCACCGTCGTCATTCCGCCCGGACAGCGGGCGGGACAGAACATTCGCTATGCCGGCGAGGACCTGCGAGCCGGTCAGCCGGCCCTGAAGCAAGGAAAGCTGCTGCGCCCGGCCGAGATCGGCCTGCTCGCCTCGCTGGGCCAGATCGAGGTGAGCTTGCAGCGGCGCCTGCGCGTGGCGATATTCTCGACCGGCGACGAACTATGTTCGCTGGGCAAACCGCTGGCACCCGGCCAAGTCTATGACAGCAACCGCTATACCTTGTGGGGCATGCTTGAACGCCTGGGCTGCGAAGTGCTGGACATGGGCGTGGTGAAAGACGACCGGACGAGCATCGAGACGGTACTTCGGGATGCGGCGGCCAGCTGCGACATCATCATCACCAGCGGCGGGGTTTCGGTCGGCGAGGCCGATTTCATCCGCGAACTGATGGCTCGGATGGGCGAAGTGGCGTTCTGGAAAATCGCCATGAAACCGGGCCGGCCGATGGCTTTCGGCAAGATCGGCAACGCCTGGCTGTTCGGTTTGCCGGGCAATCCGGTGGCGGTCATGGTCTCCTTCTACCAGTTCGTGCGCCCGGCCTTGCTGAAGATGATGGGCACGCCGCCCGCTTCCCTGCCGACTTTCCTCGTTCCCTGCACCACAGCCTTGAAGAAGGCGCCCGGCCGCACCGAATTCCAGCGCGGCCTGCTCTTTCACGACGACGGCATCTGGCGTGTACGGCCCACCGGCGCCCAGGGCTCGGGCATCCTGCGTTCCATGTCGGATGCCAACTGCTTCATCGTGCTCGAACACGAACGCGGCCCAGTCGCCGCCGGCGAAATGGTGAGCGTGCAAGCCATGGACGGACTGGTCTGAAAAGTCCCTCGCCGCCATGGGCGCAACTGCGCGGATTGGCCGGAGGAAATCGAACCGGCGTAGTGTAGTATCCTATGCCATCAGAGTGGCAACTCCGACTTGGCCGGGGAATTTCACCAGGCTACCCTGAGCGCCAGGTCGGATGCCACGTGGGAATAAGAATATGCAGTTGTTTGCACCTGTGTTGCCGAAAGCCAATGGCACGGGAATCGGGCTTTCCCTGACCGCTTTGGTCATGGTCGCAATCGTGCCGTTGCTGGTCTTCGGCAGCGGCGTGGCATGGCTGATCGTCGATCAGAAGAAACAGGACATTGCGGACGAGTTGCGCAACACCACCCGTGCCTTGAGCGTGGCGGTCGACCGCGAACTGATCAGTCAATTTATCGCAATGGAAATCCTGGCAACCGACGACAGCCTGGATACGCCCAAGCTCGCCGAGTTCAACCGAAAGGCGCACCAGATCATCCGGGGACACGGCGACTGGCGCAACATCGTCTTGATCGATCCGACCAGCCATACCATTGTCGCCGGTTCTCTGGAGATCCCCTCGCCGCCGCCACTCACCCTTGCGCCGCAAGCGGTCGATGCGGTGCTGAGCACCCGCAAGCCAGTGGTGGCCGGCGTTTTTCCTTCAGGCAAGCTCGCTCCCGGTCCGATGATTGCGATCATGGTCCCGGTCATTCGCGGCGATTCAGTACGCTTCATCCTGGCACTGGCGATAAACGCCATGCCCATCAGCCGAATCTTTGTGGATCAATCGCTGCCGGCCTCGTGGACCGGTGCGATAGTCGACAATCGCATGATGCTGGCGGGACGCTCGCGAGACCCGGAACGCTATATCGGCGTGCGTGCGACCCCCTCGCTTGCCGAGCGTATCGCCGCATCGGAGAGGGGCATGTTTACCGCCCTGAACCAGGAGGGACAAACTGTCTACACGGTATTCAGCCGCTCGTCGGCCACGGGCTGGTCGGTGGTCATCGGCGTCCCGGCCAGCGAGGTCGAGGGTCCGATCCGGCACCTGCTGTGGCAGCTGGCGGGAGCGGGCGGCGCCTTGATGGCCTTTGCCCTGGCGCTGGCCGCGCTGGTGGGAAGAATCATCGTGCGCAACCGCAATGCCCTATCGAACAGTGAGTCGCGCTACCGCAGCCTGTTCGCCAGCAGCCAAGTGGTGATGCTGGTAATCGATCCCGACAACGACCGCATCGTCGATGCCAACGCCGCGGCCTGCGCCTATTACGGCTACGCATTGGAAGCGCTGAAGTCGATGAGCATACTCGACATCAACACGATGCCCCCCGAACAGGTCAATGCCGAGATCAGACGCGCCAAAACCGAGGAGAAGAACCATTTCACTTTTCACCACCGCCTGGCGAACGGTGAGTTGCGAGACGTGGAGGTTTTCAGCGGCCCGATCGAGATCGGGGGCAGAAAACTGCTCCTTTCGATTATCATCGACGTGACCGAGCGCAAACAGGCGGAGGAGACCGTCAAGGTACAGGAACTCAAATACCGGTTGTTGTTCGAGACTGCCAACGACGGTATTTTCCTCCAGGACGAGACCGGCTTTATCGACTGCAACCAACGCGGCGCCAATATGTACGGCTGCCAGAAAGAGGATTTGATCGGCCGGTCTCCGGCTGATTTTGCGCCGGAAAGGCAGCCCGATGGCCGTTTGTCGTCGGTGGTTGCCGCCGAGAAGATTCAAGCTGCGCTGCAAGGCAAACCCCAACTCTTCGAGTGGCAGCCCCTGCGCATAGACAGGTCTCCCTTCGATGTCGAGATCACCCTGAGCCGGATTCAGATCGGAACCTCGGTTTACCTGCAAGCGATTGTCCGCGACATCACCGAGCGCAAGAAGCTGGAGGCCGAATTGCGCGAACTGGCCACTACCGATCCCCTCACCGGGCTGCCCAACCGACGCCACTTCATCGACAGGCTGGAAGAGGAACTGGCCCGGGTACTGCGGCTGGAAGGACAGAATGCCGCCGTATTGATGCTCGACCTGGATCATTTCAAGCAAGTCAACGACACCTACGGCCATGCCGTAGGAGATGCGCTTCTCAAACACTTTGCCGCATTGCTGCGCGAAGGTTTGCGCAAGATCGATACCGGAGGCCGCGTGGGCGGCGAGGAATTTGCGATCATCCTGCCCGGCGCCGACCTGGCAGCGGCCAGGGTCTTTGCCGAGCGGCTGCGGCGCAAGGTGGCCGAGACGCCTGCGACGCAGGAGAATCAGATTATCCCCATGACAGTCAGTATCGGAATCTCCGCTGTCAATGCCTCGGATGCCAGCCCCGATGCTGCCCTGCTCCGTGCCGACGAAGCGCTCTACCGCGCCAAGAATGCCGGGCGCAACCGGGTGGAGGTTGCCGAATAATATCGGGGTTAATCCCCGCGTAGCGCCTCCAGGGCCGGCCGTTGCATTGCGGCGGCAGTGCCCAGCCAGCCGGCCAGCGCCACCCCGCAACTGCCTGCGGTTATGCCGTACCACAGCAGCGCCGGATCCGGAAAGTAATCGAGATGAAAAACGAAGCGGGCCAACGCCCAGCTGATACCTGCGGCGCCCATGCCGGCCAGCAGGCCGGCAACGGCGCCGAGTGTCGCAAACTCGGCAAGCATGGCGGACAAAAGCTGCCGGCGACGCGCACCGAAGGCTCTCAGCAAAGCCAGCTCATAAACTCTTTCGTCATAGCTCGCCTGCAAGGCGGCATACAGTACCGACAGCCCGGCCAGCAGGGCGAAGCCGAAAACCACCTGCACGGCATGCGCCAGCTGGTCGAATGTCATCTGCAGCTGGCGCAGCAGGGCGGCGACATCGATGACGGTCAGGTTGGGGAATTGACGTACCAGATCGTTGATGAAAGCGGCCTGGTTTTCCGCCAGATGGAAGCTGGTGATGTAGGTCGCGGGATAATTCTCCAGCATGCCCGGCGGAGTGACGACGAAGAAATTGACGCGCATGGAATCCCAATCGAGCCGCCGCAGCGAGGTGATCTTCCCGTTGAGCTTCTCGCCGGCGATTGCGTAAGTGAGTTCGTCGCCCACCGCCAAATTCAGCGTTTCCGCCAGCCCCTGCTCCACCGAGAACTCGCCTTGGCCCGCTCTCAACGCCGTACCGGCGCCGTGCCAACGCCCCGCCACGATGCTGTTGCCTGCGGGCAGCGCCGCAGTCCAGGAAAGATTGAACTCGCGCTCGACCAGATGTTGGGCATGCTCGTCGGCATAACTGGCACCGTCGATGGCCTGTCCATTCACCTGCACCAGTCTCCCGCGCACCATCGGCTCCAGCGTCGGCCTGGACAATCCTTGCGCCGCGAAATAATCGAGCAGCGGTTGGCGCTGCTGAGGCTGGATGTTGATCAGGAAGCGGTTCGGCGCATCCGGCGGAACCTTGCGACGCCAGCTTTCGAGCAGGTCCTGGCGCGCCACGGTCAATAGCAAGATCGCCGTCAGCGCCAGGCCGAGCGCCACCGCCTGGAGTATGCTGGCTTGTCCGTGGCGGCGCAGATTGGCAATACCGATGCGCCACCCCGCCCCAACGCCGACGCAGGCACGGCTGAGGATACGCAGCAGGAACCTCGCCAGCAGCGTGTTGAACAACAACGCCGCGCCGAATCCGCCGACGAACACCATGCCCAGGCGCAGTTCGCCAGCCATCCACAGCATGAGTCCGATCAGCGCGCAGCAGCCGACGGCATAGGCGGCCCAGGACAAGGTTTCGTTCTGCGCCCATTCGCGGCGCAACACGCGCAAGCTCGGCACCGAGCGCAAACGCAGCAGCGGCGGCGCCGCGAAGCCTGCCATCAGCACCAGGCCGACCAGCAGGCCATGGGCCCAAGGCTGCCACGATGGGGCCGGCAGGTCGGCAAGCAGCAAGCCGTCGAGGAGGTGCTGCATACCCAACTGCACACAGAAACCCAGCACGCATCCGAGCGACGTGGCCAGCAGGCCGAACAGCAGGAACTCGCCGCCATGAATCGCCAATACCTGGGATTGCCGCGCACCGAGGCAACGCATCACCGCGCAGCCGTCGAGATGGCGGCGCATGTAGCGATCGGCCGCGAAACCCACCGCCACGGCAGCCAGCACGACAGTCAGCAGGGCGGCGAGATCCAGGAAGCGCCGGGCGCGTTCGAGCATGGTGCGAATTTCCGGACGCGCATTGCTCATATCTTCGAGGCGTTCGCCGCGTCCCAGCGCCGACTTGAGCCAGCCGCTGAAAATCGCCACCTGGGCTGCCTGCCCCGCCAGATGCAAGCGATAGGCGACGCGGCTACCGGGCTGAACCAGCTTCGTGGCTGCCAGATCGTCGAGATGCAACAGCAAGCGCGGCGCGATGGTGAATAGGGTCGCGCCGCGATCCGGTTCCAGGGTCAGCACGGCGGCAAATCTGAGGCGGCGGCTGCCCAGGACAATCTCATCCCCGGGCCTGACATTCAGCGCGGCGCTCAAGCGCTCATCCAGCCAGACCGTACCGCGCTGAGGAATGGCGCGCGTCTCCACGTCGGCCAGGTTCGGCCCCGGGGCCGTGCGCAAGACCCCGCGCAGCGGATAGCCCGGCGCCACCGCTTTCACTTCCGCCAACTGCACGCCGCCGCCGGCGCTGACCATGCTCGGGAAGCTGATGCTGTCCACCAATTGCAAGCCTTGTCTTTGCGCCTCAAGGCGAATGGTTTCATTCCAGGGATGGTCTGCCGTCAGCAGCAGGTCTCCACCGAGCAACTGGTGCGATTCCCGGACCAGCGCCTGGCCGACACGATCGGTCAGGAAGTCTACGCTGGTCAAGCCCGCCACCGCCACCAGCAGCGCCACGCCCAGCACCGTCAGTTCTCCGGCGCGCCAGTCGCGCAACAGCATGCGCAACATCAAACGCAGCGCGTTCATGGTGCCAGGCCACATGTGCCCCTGAGGGCAGTCCCTTCGGTCACGATCAGAATTCTCGCAGTCGATCGATGGCTTGCTCGACTCTATCCAATGCGATCACTTCGATGCCCTTGATAGCCTGCTTGGGCGCATTGGCCTTGGGGATCAGCGCATGGGTGAAACCCAGTTTGGCGGCTTCCTTGAGGCGCTCCTGGCCGCGTGGCGCGGGACGGATTTCCCCAGCCAGCCCGACCTCGCCGAAAGCGATGAGTTTGGCCGGCAAAGGTTGGCTGCGCAGGGATGATACAACCGCCAGCAGCACGGCCAGATCGGCCGCCGGTTCGGTGATGCGCACCCCGCCGACGGCATTCACGAACACGTCCTGATCGAAGCAGACGATGCCGGCATGCCGATGCAATACCGCCAGCAGCATCGCCAGGCGGTTCTGTTCCAGGCCGACCGTGAGCCGGCGCGGATTGGGAGAATGCGCGGCATCGACCAGCGCCTGGATTTCCACCAGTAACGGCCGCGTGCCTTCCTGGGTCACCATCACGCAACTGCCCGGCACCTCCTGCGCATGCTGCGACAGGAACAGCGCGGAAGGGTTGGACACGCCGCGCAAGCCCTTGTCGGTCATGGCGAACACGCCCAGCTCGTTGACCGCGCCAAAGCGGTTCTTGACGGCGCGCACCAGGCGGAAAGAGGAATGCGTCTCGCCTTCGAAATACAGCACGGTGTCGACGATGTGCTCCAGCACGCGCGGCCCGGCCAGCGCGCCCTCCTTGGTGACGTGGCCGACCAGGATGATGCAGGTACCGGACTGTTTGGCGTAGCGCGTCAGATGGGCCGCGCACTCGCGCACCTGGGCCACGGAACCGGGAGCGGATTGCAGCGCTTCGGAATACAAAGTCTGGATCGAGTCCATCACCGCCACCGCCGGCTTCTCCCGCGCCAGCGTTGCGAGAATTTTTTCCAGGCTGATCTCGGCCAGCAAGGCCAGGCCTTCGGTCGGCAATTGCAGGCGCCGGGCGCGCAAGGCGACTTGCTCGCCGGACTCCTCGCCGGAGACGTAGAGCACCGATTGACGCGCTTCGGCAAGACGGCAGAGCGCCTGCAACAGCAGCGTCGACTTGCCGATGCCCGGATCGCCGCCGATCAGCACCACGCCGCCGGCCACCAGGCCGCCGCCGAGCACCCGGTCGAACTCCTCGATGCCGGTCGGGGTGCGCGGCTCCAGGCGCGGCCGAATCTCCGACAACTGCTGCAGCTTGCCGTCACCGGCCAGCGCGGCGAAACGATTGTTGACGTTGGCCGGGGAGGAGACCTCGGCGATGGTTTCGACCAGCGTATTCCACATCCCGCAACCGGGACACTGTCCCTGCCATTTGGGCGCACTGGCGCCGCATTCGGTACAGGAATAGATCGACCTGGGTTTGGCCATCAGGCTTCCACCACCGGTACGCGCGCCGCCAGGGCGCAGAACAGCTCGTAACTGACGGTGTCGGCAGCTGCCGCCACCCGGTCGGCGGAAAGACCTTCCCCCCACAGGATCACCGGCGAACCGATGCCGGCATCCGGAATATCCGTCAGGTCCACGCATATCTTGTCCATCGATATCCGCCCCAGGGTTCGGCTGCGCCGGCCATCGACCAGGATGGGCGTACCGGTTGGGGCATGACGCGGATAGCCATCGGCATAACCGCAGGCGACGATGCCGATTTTCATCGGTGCGCCGGCCTGAAACAGCCCGCCATAGCCGATGCGGTCGCCGGCATGCAAGTCGCGCACCGCGATCAATTCGCTTCTCAGCGTCATCACCGGACGGAGATCGAGTTCTTCGGCACTGATCAGTCCAGGAAAAGGCGAACTGCCGTACAACATGATGCCGGCGCGCACCGAGTCTCCCAGGCTTTCGGGATAGCGCAACAATGCCGCGGAATTGGCCAGGCTCACAGGCAGACCGATATCTCCGCGCAACTCATCGAGAACCGCCATCTGGCCGCGAATGCCGCGACCCTCATGGCCGCAGTCGGCATCGGCAAAATGCGTCATCAGGGTGATAGCGCCGACCCGCTGGGACGCCTTCAGTGCCTGCATGACTGCGGGCAGCTCGCCGGCATTGAAACCGAGGCGGTTCATGCCGGTATTCAGCTTGACATACACCGGCAGGGATGTCGGCAACGAGGCTGCCACCAGCATCTCCACCTGATGCATGGAATGCAGCACCGGCGTCAGGCCGTGTTGGGCGAACACAGGCAACTCGGCCGCGCGGTAGAAACCCTCCAGCAGCAGAATCGGCTGATCCAGGCCGGCTTGGCGCAAGGCGACCGCCCCTTCCAGTTCGATCAGCGCGAAACCTTCGGCAGTCTCCGCCAGGGCACGCGCCACCCGCAACAAGCCGTGGCCATAAGCGTTGGCCTTGAGCACCGCCCAGACGCGCGCGCTGCCGGCATGCTGCCGCGCCACCGCATAGTTGTGGCGCAAGGCGTGCAGATCGACGCTGGCCTGAATCGGACGGGTCATGCTCTGGCCAAAGGGATTAGCCAGCAACAAATAATTTGAGTTTGGCCACGGCAAAATTGACAAAGGTGACGACCAGCTTGGAGCGGAACTTCTCCTTCGGATAAACCATCGACAGGGTACGGGTCAATCGCGGTTTGAGCGGTATCGCCACCAGGTCGCCAAGTCTTTGTGCCTTGGTGACGGTGGCGCGCGAAGCAATGGCGAACCCCAGTCCGGTTTCCACCACGCCGTTCAATGCGACGGGGCTGCCCAACTCCATGACCAGCTTGAGCGAGTTGAAATCGACCCCGGCCTGGCGCAGATAGGCATCGGTGAATTCTCGCGTACCGGAACCTGGCTCGCGGCTGACATACGGCTGATCGATGAGCTGCTTCGGCGTCAGTTCCTTGTATTTGGCCAGAGGAAATTTTGGACTGCAAATGACTTGCAGTTCGTCATCGCAGCAGCTTTCGGTATGCAGATTGGGCTGGTGCGAAGGCGATTCGATCAGGCCGATATCCAGCAGATGCTCGGCGACCCGATTCTCGATCGATTCGGAATTGGCCACGACCAGACGCGGCTGAACCGCCGGGTGGAGCGACTTGAATTCTCCCAGGATGCGCGGCAGCATGAACTCGGCGATGGTGGTGCTGGCCCCAACCAGCAATGGGCCGCTGATTTCGCCGGTCATCTCCGACAGGCGCACGTCCATTTCCGAAGACAGCCCGAGAATGCGTTCGGCATACTCGAGAACCAGATCGCCGGCCGGCGTCAGTGCGATCTTGCCATGCCCACGGTCGAACAAACGGGAATTGAAATGCTCTTCCAGCTGCTTGATCTGGAAAGTGACCGCCGGTTGGGTCATGAACAACACATCCGCTGCCTTGGTGAAGGAAAGCTGCTTGGCTACAGCATAAAACACCTGTAATCTGCGGTCGGCCATGGCCTGGCTCCTGATTCGTTCTGGGTCGGGATATTCAACTACGCATTATGAGCATAAGATAGCCTAATGAGCAACCGGGCGGTCCGCATAGGCTGATTTTCGCGTTGTGCAGACGTCATTGGCAAGGACGACTGACAATTGCTCAAGCTTCATGGTATAAACCGCGACAGTTTCTCTATCGCACGCCACGACAACAAGACATATTTCCTCCACAGCGCGGATGAATCCAGGTTTTTACATCATCATGGCGGCGCAGTTTTTTTCTGCGCTTGCCGACAATGCCTTGCTCATCACATCCATCGCCCTTCTGCGCGACATGCATGAGCCTGCCAGCCATGAACCGCTGCTGAAGACCTGCTTCACGCTGTCGTACGTCGTACTGGCGGCTTTTGTCGGCGCCCTGGCCGATTCCATGCCGAAATGGCGGGTGATGTTCATCAGCAACGGCATCAAGATCGTCGGCTGCATGCTGATGTTCTTCGACCTGCATCCGCTGTTCTCCTATGCGGTGGTCGGTCTCGGCGCGGCGGCCTATTCGCCGGCCAAATACGGCATCCTCACCGAATACCTGCCAGCCCGCCTGCTGGTGGTGGCCAACGGCTGGATCGAAGGATTGACGGTGATGGCGATCATCCTCGGCACGGTGCTAGGCGGCATGCTGATCAAGCCGGAAGTGGCCCGCACCCTGCTGGCTTTCGATTTCCCTGTCATCGATACCGGCATCAGTACCATCGCCGAGATGAACCTGGTGGTGATCGGCGCAATCTACCTGCTCGCGGCACTTTTCAACCTCTATATTCCCAATACCGGCGTCGATCACAAGGTGCTGAAAAAGAATCCCGTGTATTTGTTGCACGATTTTTTCCATTGCCTGAAATTGCTCTGGCGCGACAAGCTTGGGCAGATTTCCCTGGCGGTCACCACGCTTTTCTGGGGCGCCGGCGCGACCTTGCAGTTCATCGTGATCGAATGGTCGAAGGTGGGACTTGGACTCGACTTGTCCAAGGCCAGCATGCTGCAAGGCGTGGTGGCAATCGGGGTCGGCCTGGGCGCAATACTCGCGGCAAAACTGATTTCCCTGCGCAGGTCAGTCAAGGTGATCCCGCTCGGCATCGCCATGGGATTGAGCGTGATAGCGATGCTTTTCGTCCGCCACACGACGCTCGCCATCCCGCTGCTGGTGCTGATCGGCATGCTGTCGGGGTTCTTCGTGGTGCCAATGAACGCTTTGCTGCAGCATCGCGGCCACGTCCTGATGGGGGCCGGCCACTCCATCGCGGTGCAGAATTTCAACGAGAACCTCTCGATCCTCATCATGACCGGCATCTATTCGGCCATGCTCATGGCCCAGTTGTCCGTATATGCAATTATCATCATATTTGGCCTGTTCGTTGCCGGGCTGATGCTGCTGGTGAAACGTCGCCATGAAACGAACCAGAGCCAATTCGACTCGGTTGGCCTGCTGGACGATACGCGGCATTAATATCCCGGAGCGCTAAAGCAGCAGCGGACGATCCGGCAGTTCGTTGGGCACCGTCTCGCCGCTGCCCGGCACGGCCGGAAAATTCTCCGCAAGCAACTGCCCGACGCTCTCGACCGCCTGCAGGGCTCCCCGAGCATAGGCCCCCACACGAAAAGTCGCTTCCATAGCGCGGCAAACGGCGTCCCATTTCGACTGTTCCACCTTGGCATTGATGCCGCGGTCGGCCACGATCTCGACGCGGCGATCGATCAGTTGCAGGTAAATCAATACGCCGTTGTTATGCTCGGTATCCCAAATGCGCAAGCGCGAGAAAACGTCGATTGCCCGTTCGCGGGCGGACACATCGTGCCAGAGCAGGCTGAGCGGCAAGCCGGCCTCGACGACGAAACGCAATTCGCCCGCGTGACGCCGCTCCATGGCCCTCACCGCCGCTTCGACGGCCTCCAGAACCGCTGCCGGAAAAGCCCGCTGCGCCAGCCAATGCGGCGCGATCAAGTGCTTGACAAGACGCAACAGTTTCATGGTGCCAGACCATTCCTTTCAGTCATGTCACCACTCCCCCGAGGCGCCGCCGCCACCGGCACTGCCGCCGCCACCGCCCCAACTGCCGCCACCCGAACTCCATCCTCCGCCGCCAGAACTCCATTCTCCGCCGCCCCCCCAACCGCCCAAGGAGGAACCGCCGCGTCCGGCCGTCACCAGCACATACAGGAACACGATGACGGCTGAAGCGATCATGACGAACAGCGAGCCCGTCATGAACCAGGAGATCGCGGCAACCAGGCCGCCTGTCGCCAGACCACCGAAGAAGCGTCCCAGCGCCAGACTCAACACGCCGCCGACGATGCTCGCCGCAACGATGCCGATCACCAGCAATTCTCCGAACTGTCCCTGCTGCCCGCCCTGAACGTTCCGGCCATGTTCGACCGGGGGCAGTTGTTCTCCTTCGATCAATTTCATGATTTGCTCGACGCCGGCCAGAAGTCCTTCGTAGGGATTGCCGGCGCGGAATTGCGGCGCCATGATCTCCGCCACGATGCGCTTGGCGACCGCATCCGGAATGGCGCCTTCGAGTCCGTAGCCGGTATCGATGCGCAGCTTGCGATCGCGCACGGCGACAACGATCAGGATGCCATCGCTGGTTTGCCTGCGCCCGATTTTCCAGGCATCGAAGACACGTATCGAGTACTGTTCGATGCTTTCCGGTTGCACCGTCGGTACGATCAGTACCACGACCTGGCTGCCATGCTGCTGTTCGAACCGGCTGAGACGGCTCCCCAAGTCCTCGACCTGGGAAGCCTGAAGCAATCCGGCGCGATCGACCACATGGCCGGTCAGCGGCGGCACCGCTGCAAGCTCTCCCGCGACGGCCCAGCTAATGCTGAAGGCATAAAGCAGGGCCAGGGAAACCAGCCACCGGGCAACCACTGGCATATGCGCCCGATTACTTGGCCGGTTGAGCCGGCTGATCGAACTTGATCGCGGGCGGCGCCGATATGGCTTTCTCGTCCTCGACCGTGAAGTTAGCCTTGACCTTCCAGCCCATGAGCATTGCCGTCAGGTTATTCGGGAAAGTCCGCACCGAAATGTTGTATTCCTGAACGGTCCGGATATAACGGTTGCGCGCCACGGTGATGCGATTCTCGGTACCCTCGACTTGCGCCTGCAAATCGCGGAAATTGGCATCGGCCTTGAGTTGGGGATAGTTTTCCGCCACCAGCAGCAGCCGCGACAATGCCCCGCCCAGGTCACTCTGGGCCTTCTGGAACTTGGCGAACGCGGCGGGATCGTTGATCAGTTCCGGCGTTGCCTTGATACCGGCGACACTGGCGCGCGCTTCGGTAACCCGAACCAGCACTTCCTTCTCGTGGCCGGCATAACCCTGCACTACCGCAACCAGATTCGGAATCAGGTCGGCGCGGCGCTTGTACTGGTTGAGCACTTCCGACCAGGCGGCATTGACTTGTTCATCGTTGATTTGGATCTGGTTGTAGCCGCAACCCGACACCAGCCCAGCCAGCACTGCGAGCAATACGATTAGCTTGAGTCGCATGAGTTCTCCCTGAAGATAAGACAGTGTGAGCTTAAATGGGGATGGCGACAACGAATGCAAGTTCAACGCCGGGACACAAATACTTGGCGTCGTTTCGATGCCGTCACTTTTCCAGCAACTTGCGCATGGTGGCACGGGCAAAGCACAAGTCTTCCCAGGCCTTCGCCTTATCCGCCAAAGTCCGCAGCAGATAGGCCGGATGATAAGTAACGATCAGCGGGATGCCGTTGTGGTCGAACAAGCGGCCGCGCGCTTCCCCCACCCTGACTTCCCGTTGCAGCAGCGTCTGTGCCGCGGGCTTCCCCAGCGCCACTATCAGTTTGGGCTTGAGCAAAGCGATCTGGCGCTCCAGATAAGGCCAGCAGGCGGCGGTTTCGGCAGCCGTCGGCGTGCGATTGCCGGGTGGCCGGCACTTCACGGTATTGGCGATATAGACTTTCTTGCCGCGCCGCAATCCGATGGCAGCCAGCATGGCGTCGAGCAACTTGCCGGCCTGTCCGACGAAAGGCTCGCCGCGTTGGTCCTCCTCCGCACCCGGCCCCTCGCCGACGAACAGCCAGTCGGGGGACAAATCGCCGACGCCCGGCACTGCCTGCTGGCGGGCCTGACACAGTTCGCAGGCACGACAGGCGGCAATGCTGGCGTGCAACTCGTCCCAGCCCATGGCGGCAACAACTGCAACAGCTGCCCCAGTTTGACTCGCTGCCGGCAATGCGTCGGCGGCCTCGGCTGCTGCGGCCAGTTCGGCCGGCCGGGTACGGGTATTCGGCTGAGCTTCTGCTGAAGCGCCACGCAGCCTCCACAGCGGTGCCAAGCCCATTTCACGCAGCATCGCCGCTCGGCGCTGGCTCATCCCCGGGGCATCGCTCACAAGATTTTCTCCATCACCCAGGCCGCCTCGCGGCCATGCTGCGCCGGATAATAAGCGGGACGCTCGCCGATCTGAACAAAGCCGTAACGGCGATAAAAACCGATTGCAGAAACATTCGACGGGCGTACTTCAAGCAACATCCGTAGCGCACCTTGCTCCCCCGCCACGGTAAACAAGTGTTCCAGCAGGATGCTGCCCATACCGGCATGCTGATGCTCGGGAACAATGCTGATGTTGAGCAGATGGGCTTCGTCGAGCGCCAGCAGCATCACCGCGTAGCCAAGCATGCCCGTGCCCGCGCACATCAGCCAGGCACTGTAGCCGGACGACAGCGAGTCATCGAAATTGCCGCGGGTCCAGGGAAAAGCATATATCCGCTGCTCGGCGGCAACGACGGCATCGAGATCGCCCGGTTGCATCGGCACGAACCGGGGCTTGGCGGCGCCAGAAGGAACCTTGTCCGGTACCGCGCTCATTTCATTCCCCCGCGGGCAAGTCGCTCAGCCGTCGTCAGTGCCACTTTATCGCGCACATACAGCGGATAAACCGATCCAGCGTCGACGCCCTGGCCGCCGGCGAGGCGCGGCGCGGCAAGGCGTGCCACGGCGGCGGCGGTCGGCCAGCAATCTGCGCGCACCTCGGCCAGATCGGCAGCAAGCAACTCGGGATAGGCGGCAAAACCATCGCCGCAGCCGATCCACCCCTTGCCGGCAGGAATCCTCACCTGCTGCGGAGGCGCCACCATCTCCGCCACCAGCGTTTCGGGCATGCCATCCCGGATCAGATAGGCGGCGCAATACACCTCGTTCATGCGCGCATCGAGACAAGCAAACAATCGCTGCGTACCCTGTCCATAACTCGCCATCGCCAACGCTTCCAGCGTCGACACGCCGAGCACCGGCAGATCCAGGCCGAAGGCCAAGCCCTGCGCCACACCGCAGGACAGGCGCAAACCGGTAAAGCCACCCGGCCCGGCGCCGAAGGCTATGCCATCCAGATCCGCGCCAACCATTCCGGCTTCGCCCAGCAGCTGATTGACCCAAGGCAGGAGTCTTTCCGATCCGCCATTCGGAATGTCTTCGGCACGCTCGGTGAGTTCGCCGTCGCGCCATAGGGCGACGGACAAACGACGGGTGGAAGTTTCCAGGGCGAGCAGGTTCACGCTGCAATTTTACCCGAGCGCAGCGCCTGGGCGCGTTCTGCGTTGAGCGACGTATTCGAACGCTTCGAACGCTTCGAACGCTTCAGCGTACGCGCTTGGCTGCGTATTCTTCCTCGATGTTATCGCGGAAGAAGCTCCACATCGAGGCCGCTCCAGAAAGGCGACGGAAGGTTTCCTGCGACACGCCGGCGTATTCGACCAACTTGCCATCGTCGAACTGCACCTGCAAGGTTCGCATGCCCGCATCGTAACCCAAGGCCCGCAACTTGCCGCCGTTTACCCGCTTCAATTCCATGACGCATCCTCGATAGCAAACCTACTCGGTTCGGGTGCGACGATAGATGTCGCGGCCCGCAGCGTTGATATCCCGGCGCAACTGCCGGCGTTCTTCCGGTGTCAGGCGTTCACGCCCCGGAACCGGCAGCGGCTCCGTTCTCGGTTCGACGACTGGGCGGGCAGCGGATGCCTCGCCGGGAGAGTGTTGTTCGGCGCCGTCCGTGGAAAGCTTTTGTTCATTCTGTCCCGACAAGGCGCGATGCATGCCGCCGTGTCCGTATCGACGCCCTTGCACAAAATCCCTGCCAGGCTGGAGTTCCTGCTGTGCGCCAGCAGGCAAACTGACGCCTGCTACGGATAACAATCCGAGTAAAACAGCAGAAAACAATTTCATCGCAGATTCCTCGTTCGGGAACGTGGCAATACGTAGCAATACGTGGCAGCAAGATGATTCGATGCAGTCCGCCTGGCTGACCGTGATGTAACTGGTAACTGGTAACTGGTAAATGTAAACGAACATCCTGATGCCCAATCAGGCATGTCATATTAGAGGAAAATACCTGGCGCGGCAGCCGTCCGCCTCGGGTAATTGGTAATAATCTGTAACAGGCTGTGCGGCGCCGAGCCCGCATCGTCGATCTTCCCCACCGTGCCCAACCCGCAAGAATCCAGGCCATCCTCTGCGATGATACAATTGACATGGAGAATGGCGAGGCGTAGCGAGGCGAACGGGAAGCGAGAGTCCCTTGAGAGCACGAGAGAATGGAGCCGAACTGATGCGATGGCTGGGGCGGATGGCGGCATTGGTGATGCTGGCGGTGCTGGGCTGGTTGGGTGCGGACATCTACTGGACGGTGAGTGCGCCGGAAAGCGTGGTGCCGAGCGCGCAGATGGAGACGGAACTGCAAAAGGTGCAGCAAGCGCTGACGGCGCGGCATCTATTTGGCGTGTATGTGGTGGCCAGTGCGGCGGCCGGCGCGCCCAGCGACATTCGCCTGAACGGCGTGATCGCGGCCGAAAAAGCGGGCCAGCGCGCATATGCGCTGCTGAGCCTGGAAGGCAAACCGGCGCAACTGGTCAAAGAAGGCGAACAAGTCGCCCCCGGCATCACGCTGCAACGCGTCCTGCCCAGACAAGTCGAACTACTGCGCGGCGGCCAGCCGCTGACCCTGACTCTACCCGAAACCAGCAAGACCCCGGCCGAAGCCGCCAAAGCCGCGGCACCGGGCGCCCCGGCACCAAGCGGCTCCCCGGCGCAAAGTTCCGCCCCCCCAGCCACACTCACCACCCTCCCCGCTCCCCCCACACCTCCCGCGCCCCCGGCGCGCAGAAAAACCCGACGGATCGCCACCGATGATGACACCTGACCCCCACTCCCGTACGACATACCGCATCGTCCTGGCGCTGTGCCTGGCCGCCGGCCTGCTGATAGGCCCGGCCCGCGCCGAAGAAGACAAAGTCACGCTCAACTTCGTCAATGCCGACATCGACACGGTCACCAAAGCCGTCTCGCAGATCACCGGCAAGAACTTCCTGCTCGACCCCCGGGTCAAGGGCACCGTCAATGTCGTCTCCAGCAAACCGGTGCCG
>Ga0172380_10000353_pt1 | contig 92929 bp, 147 predicted proteins | sample Leawe162metaG_FD_119747 | JGI IMG/M metagenome (GOLD analysis project Ga0172380, IMG submission 119747) | Leachate microbial communities from a municipal landfill in Southern Ontario, Canada - Leachate well 162 metaG | ecosystem: Engineered > Solid waste > Landfill > Unclassified | place...
CCAGACGACGCCCTCATCGAGACCGAGGAGCCGCCGGAGTGGGACGAGTGCCCGGGGTGCTTGTGCTTCCTGGGGATGGCGCCGTGCAACCACTGCGTGGACCACTGGGATGCGGATAACGACGTGATCAGCTGCGAGGGGAGCGCCCGATGACCGAGAAGACAGCAACCGCCGCGTACGTCGATGTCGTGTTCGACGGCCCGCCCGACCATCACGCCCCCCGGTTTGTGGAGGTGGAGGACGCCGCCGGTCGCAGCATCAAGGTTGGCGAGTGGGTTGACCGCGGGGATGGGACGTGGGCGCTGCGCCTCCCGACCGTTCCGGGGCTGTCCGAGTTCCGGGAGGAGCTGATGACGTGGTGGGCGAACCTGGAGTACTACGCGCACGGCTATCACAAGGACGACCAAGACCTGGAGGACCTGATCGACGCGATGCCTCGACCGCCTGCCGGTGTTCGTGTCTCCGACGGAGAGGACACCAGCCGTGGCTGAGATGACCGACGAGCAACTCGCTCTGGTCCGGCGTCATGCCGAGGAGGGCGTGCACTTCCGACCGGGCGACGTGAACGTGACGTACGCCGAAATCTATCGGGAGTTGGTGCGGCTGCGTGAGGACGTCGCCATGTACCGGGGCTGGTGTGCGCGGCTGCCCTCCTACGAGCACGAGTGCGCGTGCGGCAGCCGGTTCTCGCTGCGCAGCACCCCGGCGTTGGTCGATCAGCTGTCCGAGTTGGTGCGACTGCGCGGGATCGAGCAGCAGGCCCGCGCCCTGTCCATCCGCAATGACCGTCTCTACGACGCGTTCGTGGACGCGACCGGCTACGAGCCGACCCTGGAGTTGGGAGACGACGATGACTGACCTCGACGACGAGGCCTACGACTACTTCCTTGGCTGCGTCCGCGTCGACGAGGACGTCCTGGACCTCATCCGCGACATCGCCGCGAACCGGATTGACGCGGAGGCGCTGGTCCGCAGGTTCGATCGTGAGCACGTCGTGAACCTGACCGGGCGCATCGAGGGCCGCGTGTGGCACAACGGTGACGCCTGGGTGGGGGACGCGTTCGTCGGCCCCATGCACGGGACCGCGCGCACCTTCCGGACGGAGAAGGAGGCCGCGTACTGGGTCAAGACCGGCAAGGACGTCCCGGACGACATGGTGGAGCGGATTCGAGCCACGGCAGGCCCTGAGGGTGCAGACCCGGCGTGGACGGGAGACGGCGGTGAGTGACGGCCCCACCTCCCCGACCCCGGACGAGGCCGCCGAGCTGACCACGGCCGCCGAGATCATCGCGAGCGACTACGCGCATGACGAGCCGAGCGCTGAGCTGCCGTCTGCCGCCCGGGCCATTCTCGACGCCTACGAGGGCGTGCTGGCCGAGCGTGACGCTCTCCGCGCCCGTGTGGCCGAGCTGGAGCCGATCGCGCAGCGGGCCCGCGACAGGGTCGACCCGCTCTGCCACTGCGGCGGGTGTGGGTCCTGTGCCGCCGACTACATCCTCACGGGGGAGTACCGATGACCACCGACCTGACCCCGGACGAGGCCGCCGCAACGGTCGAGCGACTCACTCAGCGCCCGAAGGGCGGCGTCGTGTGGTCGCCCAAGGAGCTTGCCGATCGGGCGCTGGTCGCCGGGTATCGCGAGCTGCGCGACGAGGTGGCCGCTCTCCGCGCCGACCTGGCCCAGGCCCGCGCCCGGGAACAGGCCGTCCGCGACCTGGCTGACCGTTGGCGTGCTGTGCCCGCGATCACGAGAGACCGAGTGGAGGACGCCGACGAACTGATACGCGACCTGATCGACAACGTCAGCGCCGCTCTGGCCCCCGCTACCCCGCAGGAGGGAGACAACCGATGACCGACGTGGCACCTGATCAGGTCCTTGGCATGGCCCGGGAGTGGGTCGAGCTGGACATGCCGCTCAACCACGAGGTGGCGATGAGCATCGTGCGCGGGCTGCTGGCCCGGGACCAGGCCGTCCGCCCCGTCCTCGACGCCGCCGTGGCATGGGAGCGCGAGCCTGACCCGCTCGACGACGAGGCCAACAACGCGCTGATGGAAGCTGCCTACACCTACCGCGCCGCCCTGTCGGCCCCCGTCGAGGCGGGCGCCACCGATGCGCTCGCGTCTCTGTGCTGCGACGAGATCAACCCCGCTACCGGCTACCGCTGCCGGCGCCCCCCGATCCACGACGCCGGGCTCGCGAAGGGGGACCGCTTCCACGTGCAGATCGACAAGGCGGGCCGCACGTCAGCGTGGACGGCCGAGGCGGGCGCCACCGAACCCGCAGCTGACGACATTCGCGATCGGCTCCGGCGCGCTCTCGGCCATGACGAGCTGCCTGACGACGACGGGCTGATCGGTGACGTCGAGGAGTGGATACGCCGCGCCCGAGCCTTCGGCGCGCCCGTCCCTGAGGGCTACGAGGAGCCCGAGTTCACCCGCTCGGACATCGCCCGTGTGGCGGACGAGTGGGATCGGACGGCATCCCGGATCGAGTCGCACGGCCAAGGCGACCCGGAGACGGAACGCATCCGAGCTGGGATCTACCGAGCGTGCGCCGTAACGATGCGACACCTCGTGCATGTGCCCGACACCCGCGCGCTGGCCGAGGCGGGCGCCCCCGCCCAGCCCGGAACGGACGTCATCGCGCGGCTCACCGCTGCTCGGGACGCGGGCCGGGCGACAGCCGAGCGCATGTACCGCGGCCACCCCGTCGAGGCGGAGCAGGCCGACTCATGGCGCGACGCGCTGGACGACCTCGACTACCTGGCGACCGTCTTGGAGGCGCCGCACGACGACGTCGCCCGGGCGATCCTCGCCGCTCTGGCTGGGGCTGCCGACACCGAGGAGCCCGAGGAGGTGCCGTGGTTCCGCTGCGGGAACCGGCCGGCCGCGCACCACGTCCGGACATCCGATCTGCACTGGGGCGGCACCGTGCTCTCGACCGACTGCGGCACTGTCGTCACAGCAGACGAGATCGCCGACGCGCGACCGGGCCAGCTCACGTGCAGGGTCTGCGAGGCCGCGGCCCGCCGCGCGAACCGGCCGTCGTTCGTGCTGCCCGAGCACCCGGACGCACTCGACCTGGACGCCGCTCTCGCAGGCCGCACCAACGAGGAGAAGACCGATGTCTGAGGGCCACTGGATGATGCCCGGCTCGCACGAACGCGGCTACGGCCCCGAGTGCAGGTGCGGCGCGAACTGGGATCGATGGAACGACCGCTGCGTGACCGAGCCGATCGACGACGGCCTGGCTGGGGCTGCCGAGGAGCCGACGTCGTGAGGGCGCGAGGCGAGGTCCGCGCCCGCCTGGCCAGCCCCGGCTACTGGGGTAGCTACGGCAACGCGCTGGAACACCCCCGCTACGTCAGGCCCACCACCTCGCGCCGGCGCTGCCACTGCGGCTGCCGGGGACGGGTGACGCACCTGGGGATGGCCAATGGGGTGTGCCTGGCCAGTGGGTGCGAGCTGTCGATGCGCCGCTGGGTGCGTGACCCGCTCGACGGCGCGCAGGCCGAGTTCGAGCGCTACGAGGAGGAGCGGGTGGCCAAGCCGAACGGCGCGGTCCGGTGCTCGGTCGCTGGCTGTCCGACACCGCACGTGCCGCGCCCGGTCGGCGTCACGCTGCGGTCGGTGCGCAAGACGCTGCGCGCCGCGGGCTGGCGGTACGTGCCCGGCGGTCCGGGCCGCGACCTCTGCCCGAAGCATGCCCGCGCCGACACCGAGGAGCCGACCGATGCCTGACCCGGCCGCCATGTTCACGATCGACGACCTGTCCTGGTCAACGTTCCCCGCCCCGCAGCTCGGAGTCGGACCGACCGAGCCCGGTGACGTGCACGTCGTGCTCGGCATGGAGGAGGGCGGCGAGACGACGTTCCGGCGCCTGCTCCCGGCCCAGGCATTTCGGCTCGCCGACGAGTTGCGGGCCCGCGCGTTGGTGATCTCGCCCGCGCTGGCTGGGGCTGCTGTGCCGCAGCCCCCGAACCCCGAGGAGACCTGATGGGCTACATCCACCGCGCACACCACTGCCCGAAGCCCACGGACGGGCGCATCGGCGACATCTGGGAGTGCGACGAGTGCCGCCGCCGGTGGCATATGACGATCCTCGGCTGGCTGCCCTACATCCCGAAGCCCGCCCGGTTGTCCCCGGACACGACACCGACCACCGAGGAAACGACGTGAGCCGCGCCCGAGACCGCTCCACCGAACCCCTCGCCGCGTTCCGCCACGACCCCGACATGCGCCAGGCCGCCGGCACCGCCCTCCACGCCACCTACACCGACCACCCCGAACACCGGCCCCCGCTCGACGACGTGATCGACCGGGCCCTCGCCGTGGTCGCCGCCGACACCCTGGACCGGGCCGAGGACCAGGCGATGTGCAACAAGCTCGACGACTGCCACGCTACCGCCGAGGTGCTGCGGCATCTGACGGGGTGGTTGAACGCGTCCGCAGGGGTTCTGTTGTCCCCGACCGCCGAGGAGAAGTGATGGGCGCCTACGGAGTTCGCCTCAACCGTGAACCTGTCCCGCGCGTGGCCCTGGCCGTCGGGGATCGCGTCGAGTTCGACGGTGAGAAACGTCGGGTCCGCTGGACTGTCCGCGCGGTATCCGGTGATGGCCGCTACGCGATCTGCACCGTCCCGTTCAACGTGCGCCGCACCGTGCTCTACACGGTCCTCGACTTCGACAGCGGCGTCCGCGGGCCCGACAACTACTACGGGCTGGGCTACGAAACCGAGGAGGCGATCGCCGCGGCGCTCGCCCGGTTCGAGGAAGGCGACGCCGAAGTTTCGCACCGCCACGACGTGTACCTGCACATCACAGCCGTCAACGGGAAGCCCGTCGAGAGGGAAGCCGCGTGAACACCCCTCCCCCACCCCTGCAGTTTCCGTCTGGGGTGCAGCCACCGGCGGGTGATCACCACGTCCTCACCCTGCCGTGGGCGCGCCCGTTCAAGTCCCTCACCGGGAACACCAGGGCCGGGCATTGGGCTCCCCGCTCTCGCGACGCCCGCGAGGTCCGCGAGGTGGTGGCGCTGCTAGCCCGGTCCGCCCGTCTGCAGCCGTGCACGTTCCTCACTGTGCGGTTGCGGTGGGCGCCAGGGGACCGCCGACGCCGCGACGAGGACAACTTGGTTGCCTTCGCCAAGCCGATGGCCGACGCCCTCGGTCGGGGACGGAAAGACTGGATCGGCCTGGACCTCGTCCCCGACGACACAAAGGAGTGGATGGCGAAGCTGACCCCCGCCATCATCGACCCGCCCGCCCGGGGCATGTGGCTTGATGTGTGGACGTACGGGCCGCCGTGGACCCGGGAGGGTGCAGCATGACCGTCGTGGAACAGAAGCGACGCCCGAGGGGCAGGCCGAGGGTGGGGGTGCCGACTGCGAACGTTCCGTCGTCGGGGCGGCGCCGGTCGAAGCAGTCCATCCTCACCCTCCCCGCAGCGCTGGTGGAGGCGGTGGATGTTGAGCTTGCCGCCATGACCGGCATGGACCGGGCCGACCTGTACCGGCGCATCGTCGCTGGAGAGTTGCGGGTCGCCTCCGGGCCGGGACGTAGGTGGTCGCGTGGGGTGCGGGAGGGCCGGCCGCCTGCGGGCGGTCAGCGGGTCGACACGAAGCGGGTGTCGCTGGTGTGGGGGCCAGGGCAGGAGGAGGCGTTGGAGGCTCGGGCGGCGCGGCTGTCCCTGGTGGAGGGCGGGGAGGTGACGGTGAATGAGGTGGTGGGGCGCATGCTGGCTCGGTGGCTGGACCGCCGAACTAGTAGTTGACAAACCCTGGGATCGGGGTAGTGTCATCCCCAACGAACCGGCCCGCCCAAGCCGGACCCCCCTCCCCCAGCCCAAGGAGAACCCGGTGAACACCACCACCGCCCAGGACGCCCCCGAGGCCATCACCCTGTTCGACGTCTGCCCCGGCGACACCATCACCGGCTTCCCCGGCCTCAACCCCACCAGCCGCGTCACCGTCACCCGCGTCGACCTCGTCGACACCGCCCGCCACATGACCCCCAACATTCGAGTCACCGTCGACACCATCACCCAGTGGGGTGTGACCCGGCTGCTGCCGCAGGACACCCCGCTGGTGCGTGTCGCCCGCCACCCGGTCGCGATGCTGGAGGACTACGACGTGGCCCGCGACCAGCGCGCCGCCTGACTGCTCGCCCGGTGGCCAGCCACACCGGCTGGCCACCGGCGCCCCACTCCAGCCCACACAGAGAGCACCCAGCCCATGCTCGCCGCCCACGACCGCAACTGCGCAGCACTCAACATCCGGCACGCCTACTGCGACTGCGCCCTCTCCACCCGCAACTGCCGCACTCTCACCGGGTTGGCTGCCTGGGCGCCCGTCCTCCGCCAGGAGCGCGAGGATGAGGCGGCAATCGCCCGGCGCGCCCGTCTCGCATCCGAGTACGAGCCTGACCCGACGGGCATCATCCATCGCATCCTCACCGGCGAGGACTTCGACGAGGACGACTACGTCGACTAGCGGGCTGGCCCCGCTACCGTCCCGCTGACCGCCCACCAGCGCACAGGAGAACACCAGCCATGACCGCCACGACAACAACCCCGCACGTTCTGTCCCGCAGCCTTCTCGACGAGGTGATCGACGTCGCCGCCTCCACCTTCGGCACCAGCATCGACGTCCGTGAGGACTACTCCGGTCGCGGCATGGACGGCCGCACCTGCTTCGGCCTCACCATCGGCCGCAACGAGGAGCGCGAGGTGTTCGCCGCGCTCGGATACCTCGCTGGGCTCACCGAGGGCCGCGAGGACGACGCCGACATCGACCTCATGGAACTCGCCCGGTACGCCCGCACCGACTCCATGGGTCGCGACACGATCGTCTACTTCCCCGGCTGGGAGCTCGACTGATCCCGAGCTCACCCGCTGACCTACCAACTCCCTAGCCCAGGAGACTGAACGATATGAACCTCGACAACCCCGCCGCGATCGACTACGACAGCACACCCCAACCCGCCTACCAGGTGTGGCTGTGCGGGCGCTGCGACAGCGAACTAGTCGAGAAGCGCCGAGAGCTGGTTTGCGAGACGTGCGGCGCGCGATTCGTGCCGGGCACCGCTGGCTCCGCGGCCTTCATCGACGACGTGGACGAGGACGCATGACCGCCTCCGAGGTGCCCGCCCAGCACCCCGCCCAGCTCCCCCCGGGAACGATCCCCCCAGACGGCACACCACTCGGGGCGCTCATGCACATCCTGTCGTTGAACGACACCCGCCAGGACGCCGAGCCCGCTATCGCGGGCACCCACGGCCACTACCCCCACGAGACCGGCACCCACCGGTACACGGCGGATGGTCCGGTGTTCACGTTCGTGACGTGGGGGGACCTGCGCAGGATCGCCGAAGACGCCCAGCCGTAGCCCGCTTCACCTCTGCTGGTCGCCCAACCAGCCTGCACCACCTGCCCACGCCCAACCGCCCGGAAGGCGCCCAATGCACGCCATCACCATGCCCACCTTCCAGCCTGCCCCCGACGCAGACGACGACGACATCCCGGTCCCCGTGTCCGACCTCGACAAGCTCACCCAGGCCCGCTACGCCATCGACAAACTGATCGGTGCGGCCCAGCGCCACGGCACCGCCGTGCTGGCCCCGATCGCGGAGGACTTGACGGAGACGTTCCTTCTGCTGATCCCGGCGGCGGTGTATGTGGACGACTGCACAGAGCAGGCCGCGTCGTGAGCCTCTTCGGAGAAGCGACTGGCGCACCGCCTCTGTGGCCCTGCGGATGCATCATGGGCGACCCGGCCTGTCACTGCGAGATCGACGAGCTGGACGACGCCCCCTGCTGGGAGCCCGGCCACGAGGGCCACGGCTACTGGGGCGCTGACGGATGACCGCCGTCCTGTTCGATCCCCGCCAGCTTGTCGCCGACTGGTTCGAAGACATGGCGTGGGCTGAGCACGCCCGCCTCGCAGAGCTGGGGGTGGACACCCCCGACGACCCCTGTCCCGACTGCCTCGCCCTGACGCCGTGCCCGTTTGAGTGTGGCCGGTGCACCGAACGCACCTGCGGCCAGCACAACCACTAGCCCAAGCCCAGCCCAATCCTGCCCAACCCGATCGAAGGCTGCCCACCTTGCCCAAGCTCCACGACATCCTTGACCCCGTTGACCTCGCCCAGGCAATCCACGACGGCTACGTCCGCACCCAAACCCACCCCTCCCTCCCGCTGGCCATCTACAACTACAGCGAGAAGGCCGCATACGAGAGCGTGTGGACGCCGATCACCCGGCAGTGTCGTGGCCTGATCGTCAACCTCGACACCGCCGAGGTCATCGCCCGCCCGTTCCCCAAGTTCATGAACGTCGGCCAGGACGGCGCCTACACGGGCCGGCCGGACGAGCCGGTCGTGGTCAGCGAGAAGCACGACGGCAGCCTCGGTATCGGCTACCCCACCGCCGACGGTTGGGCGATCGCCACCCGAGGATCGTTCGCATCAGAGCAGGCCGACCACGCAACTCGCCTCTACCACCGCCGGTACGCGGACACCCAGATGATCGACGGACTCACCCCGCTGTGGGAGATCGTGTACCCGGCCAACCGCATCGTCGTCGACTACCAGGGGTTGGACGACCTCATCCTGCTGGGGGCGGTCGACATCACCGCGGGCCGCAGCTACAGCCCTCCCGCTGCTGCGGACCTGATCCGCTGGGCAGGACCGGTCGCCGAGGTGTTCGAGTTCGCCACGTTCGCCGACGCGATCGCCGCCCCGCCCCGCTCGAACCGGGAGGGGTTCGTCATCCACTTCACGGAGCCGGACGAGCGGACGAAGTGGAAGTACGACGAGTACGTCCAGCTCCACAAGATCGTGACCGGCATGAACGAGCGGGTCGTGTGGGAACACCTGGGGTCCGGCGGCACCGTCGACGAGCTTGCTGCCCCGCTCCCCGACGAGTTCCATCCGTGGGTGCACGACGTCGCGGACAGGCTCCGCCACGAGAGCGGCACGATCACGGCAAGCGCAGCCCGAATCCACGACGCCATCGTCGGGAGCCTGCCCGACGGCTGGGCGCGCAAGGACTACGCGATCGCCGCCCAGGCCCACCCCACGGTTCGGCCCTACCTGTTCCTCCTCCTCGACAGCCGAGACCCGCAGCCGGCGATCTGGAAGACGTTGCGCCCGTCCGGCGCGAACACCATGACCTCCTGGACGGAGGACGCGGCATGAGCACCCTCTGGCTGACCCGCGGCCTCCCCGCCTCCGGCAAGTCCCTGTGGGCGCGCGACCAGATCGACAAGCGGCCCGCCGGCACGATCGTCCGCCTCAACCGCGACGACCTCCGCACCATGTGCTTGCCCTCGACCTACGGGCAGCCCGAGCACACCGCCGAGGAGCACATCACCACCATCCAGCAGGCCCCCATCGTTGGCCTCCTCCGCGCGGGCGTGGACGTCATCATCGACGACACCAACCTCCGCACCCGCAACGTGAAGCGCCTCGCCCAGATCGCTGTGAAGGCCGGCGCCGCGTGGGAGTGCGTGGACCAGTTCCTCGACGTGCCTGTCGACGAGTGCGTCCGCCGTGACGCCACCCGCCCCAACCCCGTGGGCGAGCAGGTGATCCGGGGCATGCACGGCAAGTTCCTGGCTGGCGGCCGGACACTGCCGGTCCCGACGCTGGATGTCGTGGTGACGGGGAAGCCCTACCATCCGGTCCCGGGCACCCCGAAGGCTGTCATGGTCGACATTGACGGCACGGTCGCTCTGATGAACGGCCGCTCCCCCTACGACCCGTCCGGCTACGGCGACGACCTCCCCAACCAGCCCGTGATCGATCAGGTGCAGCTCGCCCACCGCGCTGGCTACAAGGTGCTGTTCTGCTCCGGTCGCGACGAGACGTACATCGACGACACGGTGTCGTGGCTGGCGGAGTACACCGACATCCACCACCTCCACCTGTTCATGCGCCCAGCTGGGGACACGCGGAATGACGCTGTGGTGAAGCTGGAGCTGTTCGACAAGTACATCCGGGATCGCTACGACGTCCGCTGGGTGTGGGACGACAGGGATCGGGTGGTGGCTGCGTGGCGCTCGATCGGGCTGCCGGTCATGCAGGTCGCACCGGGCGACTTCTAGGATGGGCCAGGTGTATTGCTTGGCGAGTCTGAGGGGGAGGTGGACTGGGTGGCGAACAGCCCGTCTAAGGACAAGCAGGCCGTGACGATGCGACTGCGGAAGGACTTGGTCTCCGACGTCCAGCGGGCGGCGGCTGAGCGTAAGGAGACGATGACGGCGTTCGTCGTTGATGCGCTGGAGGATGCGCTGTCCAAGCACCGCGCAGAGGCCAGCCCCGACGATGGGTGTATTGCAACCTCTGGGTGAACCTGGGCGGGGTGTATTGCAACCCCTGACGTGCGGGCATACGTTCTTCGCATGCACAGCGCAACGCTCCCCGCCCCCACCGCCCCCGTCACCGTCTGCACCAACCGCGCCTGCCTTGAGGCCGACACCCACCGCGACCTCTGCGAATGCACGAGCTGCGACGGCGACGGCCACGGCCTCGCCTTCATGACCGCCTACGACCGCGAACTCGCCAACATGGCCACCCGCATCGACAAGGCCGGCGGCGTCTTCGCCATGCTGGGTGCGGCCGGTGGCCTCGCCTCCGACGACAACCCGTTCGGCGCCTTCTGATGGCCGCCCACGCCGCCACCGCCGAGTCCCCCGCCCGCGAGCACGGGGGCACGGTCCCCGCCCAGCGCGGACGTCACCGCGGCACTGATCGCCGTCGCGGCTCCCGCCTCCGCAAGGAGGCGGACACGCGTCTCCCGGTGGCCAACCCCAACCAGGTCGCCAACCTGCTCCTCGGATTCACCCCCGCCGACACCACCGAGGGAGACAGCCAGTGACCGCGATCGTCCCGTTCAGCAACGGAGAGTTCATCCTCGACGTCGAGCACCACGAGGCGGACGGGTTCCGGGTGCAGGCGCCTGGCCTGGCCCGCGCACTCGACGTCACCGACGCCCGCAACCTCCTGCGAGGCGTCCCGGCCGAGGAGCAGGGGTCGTCACTAGTGACTACCCCTGGCGGTGAGCAGCGGGTTTCCTACGTGACCGAGGCAGGCTTCTACCGGGTCCTCGGACAGCGCCAGACCGGCCGCATCCACGACCCCGCCACCCGCGAGCGCGTGCAGCGCTTCCAGAACTGGGTGTACCGCGACGTCCTCCCCTCGATCCGCCGCACCGGCGGCTACGGCACCCCCGCCCTCCCCGACCTGTCCACCGCCACCGGTGTCCTCGCCATGGCCGAACAGCTCACCGCCACCGCCCGCCAGCTCGTTGCCGCTGAGGCGAAGGTGGCCGAGCTCGAACCGAAGGCCGCCGCGATCGACGCCCTCACCGAGATCGACGGCACGTTGAGCATGGGCGCGGTAGCCAACATGTTCGGCATCGGTCGAACCACCCTGTTCCGCATCCTCCGCAAGGAACGGATCATCCAGAAGGACCGCCGCCCCTACCAGCAGTACGCGACCTGGTTCCGGGTCGCCATGAAGACCTGGAACACCGACGACGGGCGGGCCGGTGTCGGCTACACCAGCTACCTGTGGCCGCACGGGGCTGCCCGCCTGCACGCACTGCTGGCGAGGCGCGGGCACCAGTTGAAGCCCCTGCCCGAGCACCCCGCCCTGCCCGCCCCCCGCACCGCGTCCTGACTCGGAGGCCACCCTTGTCTGATCAACTCGATCCGTCCCAGGCCGCCGCCTACATCTCCGTCGACACCCTGCACCGGGTCATGGCGATGGCGTTGGATGCGGTCGACTCCAACCGCCCCGACATCGCCCGCACACTCTTGGCGGCAGGGTTGGCGCAGTCCCCGGTCAACACGCTGCGGGGGGTGGTTCCGGCCCGGTGGCGGGACGGGTCACGCCGGCGTGCGGGACGGTTGTTGGGGCGGGCGCTGAATGAGCGGCAGGCCGACGACTTCACCCTGCTACGGGACCGGCTGCACCGCTGACTGACAATCTGTGAGTGGTGGACGCCTAGCCGGTAAGGACGAGGGCGAGGACACTGAGGCTAGTTCGGGTGTTGCCCCTGGCAGTCGCCCTCGTCTCCACCACCTAATGCGAGAGGCCCCGCAGGGATCACCTGCGGGGCCTCCGGCATGCCCAGGGGTTAGCTGATCAGCCCGTACAGGCCGTGCTGGGCGCGCTCCACCAAACCCTCGGCCAGGAGACCGGCCGTGGCCTTCTGCACGCTCGACTCCGACATGCCCGACTGGCGGATCAGTTCCGCGCGGGTGGCAGGCCCGTCCCGGAGGATCGCCAACACCTTGTCCCGCGCAGTGGCTGGCGCAGTCTCCACGACCGGCTCCACGGCGGCAGACTCTGAGGTACGGCCCTCGATCTCGTCCAACGCCCGCCGACGCGCCTCCTCCGCCAGCTCGTCGCGGCGCAGGAACACATCCCCGAACACCCGCGCCGTCATGTCGTCCAACACCCCGTCGGGGGTGCGGGCGAACCACTCCTCCACCGTCGGCACCGGAACCGGGACGCCCCTCTCGGCAGCCTTGCGGGCATCCCCAGCGTCCGGCAGGAACCGACCACGGAACGGGGCCGTCCGCTCACCCGAGCCCTGCGCGGCCACCTTGTAGCCGTACCCGGGTAGCGGGGGGAAGTCGAACGGGTTCAGCTCGCCCAGGCCGGGGAAGAGGCCGGCCATACGGGACGCGGTGCGCATCGCGACCCCGTTCCCCGCGAGCAGCGACGACCGCAGCGCATCGTTCTGCCCGAACGTCGACAGGTCGACCGCCTGCGAGGCCCCGACCACGGCCATGCCGCATTTGCGTCCCTCACGGGCGAAGTCGGCCCACGGCTCGGCATGATCACGGAAGATTCTGTGGCACTCGTCTGCGATCACCAGCACAGGTGTGATGGCCTGCTGCGCCCCGTCGGGGACGAGACCGGGGGTGAACCCGGACAGGTGGTGGATGGTGTTCCACTTCTGCCTGATCTTCAACCCGCGGTGCAGGGCGGCCAGAATCGCGGGCACGTCGTCGGGGCCACCACGGAGGGTGGCGTGCTTCCACAGTGTGGGGCTGGATGCCCCCGACTGGCCGTCGAGATAGACGGTGATCGGCTTGACCGGCATGGCCCGGATCGTCAACACCAGCCCGTCGAACAGGGACGACTTGCCCGCGTTCAAGCTGCCCAGGACGAACCCGCCGAGCATCCCGTTGTCCACGTACACCCGCCAGCGGGCATCCCCGTCCCCGTCACCGTGCGGGCCGAGGAGGACGGTGCCGCCGTCGAACCGGGGCCGGTCGAAGTACACGGTCTCCTCGATCGGGGACTCGGTGACGATCTGCAGCCGCAGCAGCGACGGACGCTCCTGCCCCCCGAGCTCGTCCGCGGGCACGGGGTCGAACAGCAACCGGTGCATGGGCACGTCGAGCCCGGTCGCGATCTTCGGCAACGCGGAGAGGGCGGTGGACATGTCCTGCCGGCCACGACGGAGCTGCACCCGGTAGGCGCGGGCGTGCGGGGTGACCGTCGGGTGATGCAGGACAGCGGCGGGGAGGGGCCCGCCCTGGTCGGCGACGTACCGGTCCCACAACTCCTGCGTCGACTCGACCGGTATGACGGGTTCAGGCTTCCGGTCTGCGGGCCAGTGGTGCGCCCACCACGGCAGCGACAGCAGCACCCAGCCCAGGCCGAGAACGGGCGCCACCTCGAACGCTCCGAAGCTAGCGGCGAGGCCCAGCCACACCAGGCCGCCTACGACAACGGCGAGCGTGTAGCGGCACTCGACAGGACGGGTGACGCGGCTACGTCCGCGAGCGAGCCACCAGGCGCCGATGAGAAGCAGCCACAGCGCCGCCCCGCCAGCCGTTGCGCCCGTCCCTGCACCGACACCGAACACCACCGCGAGGACGGCGAACGGGCCGAGTAGACGACGCCCCCGGAACACGAGCCGCCGCACGGTCCGGACCGCCGACGGGCGCGGACCCTCAGGCCCCTGCGGCTTGCTCAGCTCCGCGATCCGGGCCGCGAACTCTCGATCCCTCACCGCGCGCGCCTCCTCCGCCTCACGCTGGATCCTGCGGCGGCTGACGACCAGCATCCGAACCTTCTCCCCTCACACACGGAGGGGGCGGCAGCCACACGGCCACCGCCCCCAGATCGGTCGGCTGGTCAGCCCTTGTAGAACGCAGTCGACGCGGGCGCAGTAGTCGACTTGATCGCCTCTTCCGCCAGCCCGTGACGGGACTGCAGCCCGGCGGACGCCCGAGCGGACGACGCCGACAAACCGTCCGCCGCCTGCTCCACCTTCCCCGCTGCCCGCTCCAACTCGGCCGCCGCCGACTCCAAACCAGCAGCCTGCTCCTGCAACGAGGCCACCTCCCCCAGCGTGGCGGCGTCAACCTCACCCGCAGCCATCGACGCCTGCAACGCCTCAGCTTCCTGGCGCAGCGCGGCAGCCTGCCCGCGCGCCGACGCCGCCTCAGCCTTCGCCCGCTCAGCGACGTCCAGGAACATGGTTGCGGACGCAGCGAACCCGGCGAGTGCTTGCCGGGCACCGGACATGCCGGCGACTTCACCGTTCACGCGGGTGGGGGTGCTCATGTCTGGGTCCTTCCGATCGGGCGGGATGGTCGGTTCGGGCTGGGAGGGGTCTGCGGAGGCTGCGGCCCCGTCACCGCCGACAGGCGTTGCTGTGGGGGTTGGGTCGGGCGGTTCGGGTTGGAGGTCGGGGGTTTCCGGTTCGGCGGCCCGACCGTCGGTACCCGAAGCGGTGCCGCCAGGCATGGCCTCCACGAGACGCCGCTGACGCTCCGCCTCATGACCCTCCGCCCGCTGCCGCGCGCGACGCCGCCGATAGGACACCTCCACGAGCGCACGGCGGCGGCCCCGCTCCCAGCCCTCCCGGCCGCCCGCCCGCAGCGCCCGCCCCGACCCGGCGACAGCACGCCACACCCCCGACATCAGGTAGCCGAGACCGAGCCCGGCTGACCCCACAAACCGGGCCGCCCCCGAGTCGGAGCCGCGGGCCTTCCGGAGAGCCGACCCTGCCCTGCCGGCCCCCGAACGGGCCGCGGCCCGACCATCCCCAACCGCCCGGGACACCGCACCATGAATCATGTGCGCAAGCCCCCAGCAGAGGACCAGTAGAAGCAGCACCCGTCAGCCCCCCGCCAGCCGGCCGACCGACGACACGCCGCCCTGATACACGTTGTCGTAGACGCGGTCCACCGTCGCCGCGACCGGCCCGGACGCGATCAAAACCAGGATGGGCAGCAGGAACAGGCACACCAGGGCGACGGTGTCGGCCTTGCGGTCGGCGAAAATGTCGAACCCGGCTGCCACCACCATCAGCACGGCGATCACCCCGGCGATGATCCCTGCGCCGATTCCGAACCAGCCGCCGACGAACGTGAACACCCACCGCATCGCCGTCGACAACCAGTCCCCGCCCCATGTGCGGGCGAACGCGGCCCCAGCGAACATGGCGAGCACGGCGATCGGTATCCACAGCCATGACGGCTTGCTGTAGCGGCGCAACACCATGAGTAGCCCGGCGGACAGGACGAACACAACCCACCCCATCAGCCGGTCACCTCCGAGTTCGCAGCCGGGGCAGGCGGCTCGTCACCGCCGACGGTGAGCGGAAGCCACGTCAGGACAACCACGACCACAGCGACGGCGGCGAGCGCGAACCGGGACGGCCGCTGAACCACCCACACGAGCCCCAGCAGCAGCAGCGTTGCGGGCAGCGCGATCCCGTAGCCGTACACCTTCCCCAGCCGCTCCAGCCACGGCGCCTGCTCGCCGGGCACCCATTCCCCATCCCGGGTGTAGGCGACCACCTCCGCCGGAGACGAGATGCCCTCAGACCAGGAGCCTGCGACACCCCGGCCTTTACGGCCTGTGATCGTGGCGGCGCGGGTTATGATCGTTCCCTCGCGCGCCCGCGGGCGCGACGCCCGCGCCTCGGGCCCGGAGGTCTCCCCTCCCCCGGTCTTACCGTTACCGGTTGTACTGGTTGTGTCGTCACCGACAGCGACGAACGTCATCGTGTGCTCCCTGTCTTCGGTTCGAGTCCCTGTGCGGTTGCGACGAGTTGGTCGGCGAGTTGGTCGGCGATCCGCCAGGCGGTGTCGGAGTCGAGGCTGGCGAGCACCGACCGCAGGTAGTCGAGGCCGTATCCGAGTTTGTGTCCGGGCTCGGTAGCGCTCTCGATCATCCCCACGAACTTGAGTCGCCGCCGCTCAACTCTGGCATCGGACCTGCTCACGCGATGCGGCCTAGTCATTTCGCCGCCGCGAACGTCCGCCACGACCCACCACGCCGCGCCTGCTCCCGATGCTCAACCACGTACTCGCCGAGCACCTGATCCGGATCACCGCCATCCCGCTTCACCGCCGCCACCAACTGTCCGCGCAGCGCCCGCCCGTCGGCCGGATCGACCCAGCAGTCCCACTCCGCCCGCAGGTTGGTGCCGCGACGCAGCCGCATCTCGTGCATGCTCGCCGCCATCACGCGGCCTCCCGACCTGCGCGGGGAGGGGTTCCGGTAACCGAACCGGTAACCGAAATGATCTTTACCGGACGCAGGCACGAGCCGTCACGACCACGCACCACCAGCTCACGGAACGCCCGCGCCGCCGCCCACACCCCGACCACTCCGCCGACAGCCAGCCCCGGCCACCCCGTCACAGCCACATACGCGCCGCCCGCGGTCACCGCAGACCACCACAACGCCCGCGCTGCCTCCCCGCCCTCGTGCGGGGTGGCCGGCCTGCTGTTGGGCTCAACAGGCCGGGCCACCCCCTTCTGGGCAGGAGCAGGCTTCAACAGGGAGACGGTCACTGGCGCACCCACTGCGACCGCAGACCAACGACGAGCACCGTGACGGCCAACAGCGACCCGACGGCCCACCGCACCACCCCGGGCACACCCGGCTGCGAGCACGCCCACGAGATCGGGAAGGCGCCCGCTATCGCAAGCATCGCGAACGCGAACACAGTGCCGCTGTCCACGGCAGGCTTCGGGAACCGACCGGGCTGGGCGTGACGGTCAGCGTGACGCTGGACAGGAGCAGACATGGTGGGCGCCTTCCTGGCAGAGGGGTTGGGCATCGACCGGTACGTCGACCGGTAGGCGGTAGTCACGACCCAGCCACCGCCCGCAACGGGCGGTCGACCGGCCGGTCTTTCACGGCGGTAGCGACCCGCCGCGCTTGGTACTGGGACAGCTCTGGGAACTCGGCCTGCACCTTCCGCCAGCCCGGGGTCGGGTTGCTACCGGTAGCCCAGGTGGTCGCCTCTTTGAGCAGGTCATCGTCCTGGTCGGTGTCACCGGCAGGTGCCTGGTCGGCGTCGACCGGGCGGCTACCGGTAGGGGTGGTCGACTCGACGTCGTCGGTGCCGGTCGACTCGACGGCGGGGCTAGCGGTAGAGATGACCGGCTCGCCGCCGGAGCGGTCGACCGGGTCTACCGGTAGGGCCTCGACAGCGGCCATCGGCCACTTCGCCGCGACGGCGGTAGCGACCACCGGTAGGGGTGCGGTAGCTGGCTCGACATCGTCGACCGGTCGGTCTGCGGAGGGGTGGTCGACCGCAGCTACCGGAGCGGTCGACGCGTCGCCGGTAGCCCCTACCGGTCGGGTGCGGTAGGCGACCAGGGCGACGAGCTCCAGCGTGATCGCCAACGCCAGCGGCGGGAACAACGCCACCAGATACGCGGCCACCCCCGGCCCCTCCGTCACGCCAGGAGCGGCCTGCGTGAGTGCGGCCGTCAGGAGGTTCCCGATCGACTTCGCCGCCAGGCTCACCGCCGCGAGATTCGCCGCGACCGTGACGACCATGCCGAACCCGAACGCAGCCCACGGCCCCCAACCAGCCGGGTCCCCGCGATGCCGGCGCACCCAGATCACGACCAGGGCGGCGACAAGCATCCCGTCGACCGACAGCGGCAGCCACGGCGCCATCACCGGGTCGCCGTTGGCCTCGACGACGGCGCGGGCATGACGGTAGGACGCAACAGCCGCGGGCACACCGACCGCCGAGACCACGACGGCAGCGAGCGCGGGCGGCCACACGACAGCCCAGCGGTCTCGAAGTTCGGTCACACGAGCCTCGCGGCCTGGCGGCCAGACATGCCGCCCTCACGCTCCAACACCGCAGCCACCCGGGCGATGCGTCGCCACTCCCGGCGAACCCAGCGACGGGCATCAGCCTGCGCCGACCACAACGACTGCCTCGTCCCGCGCAACGCCGCCTTGGCGTCGGGGATGTCATCGCAGGCGCCCTGCAAATACCCGCGCGGCGCGGCCCGGTCCCCAGCGGCCAGGCCGGCGAGGAACACGAGCGCGACCGGGTCGGCATCGGTTTCGGTGTAGCCGCGGGCGATCGCCCCGTCGACCCACATTCGGACGTGGTCGATGGGATACCCGTTGAGGTGGAGAGCGACGACGTGTCCGGCTTCGTGGGCTGCGAGGACACGCCATTGGGTGTCGATGTCGGCCATGCGGAGCCGTGCCATTCGTTGTGTCCCTTCGCGTGCGTGTACGCGCGTAGTGCTTGGTTTCCGGTCGCCCGCGGTGGAGGGGACAACCACAGGCGACCGGCCCCAACTACTATTCATGACAGGAGTGAATAGGTAAAGTCAGGGCTGCATTGACCACCCGGACGGCAGACACGACACTGGGCTTGACACACTGCCGCTGGGAGGGGACCCCCGATGACCGCACGGAAGATCGAGATTACGACGTTGGCCACGCTCGCAGGCACCGCAGACTGCACCGACAGGTACACATGCCCTGCGGTGCACGCCCTCGACACCAGGACCGACGTCTACCACCTCGTCGTCAAAGCCGACGCCGTCGTCACCGACCCCGCAGAGCTCGCCGCCCTCGCCCCCCACCTCGGCAAGGACGAGATCGTCGTGATCCAGTCCCGCGCCGTCATCGACCAGCTCCGGGAGGCGAGCCCACATGTTGAATGAACGCCAGCTCGGCGAGTACATCGACGCCCACTACCAGCGCCGCGGGGACCAGCTGTTCCGCATGGAACGTCTCCCAGTCTACGAGGGCAACGCCGCACAGACAGCACGCTGGGTGGGCGGCGCGACTGAACCGGACTGGGCGACCAAGCGGGGCTGGCTCGAACTGTTGGCCGACGACAAGCGCCGTGGCCTCGTGTCCCGGCGGGTGCGTCTGTTCACCGCCGACATGACCGACGACGAACGCGCCTCCTGCGCTTTCGGGTACGCACTCAACGGCCGCTACGAGGACATCCGGGTCCTCCGCGCCGGCGAGCACCCGCGCCTGGACGTCCTCGACCACGACTACTGGGTGATCGACACCCGCGACCATGTCCGGCACGTCTTGGCCATGCGCTACGACCCGGCCGGCCGGTTCCTTGGCGCAGACGTCATCCCCCCGGCAGGGCACACCCCGTACGCGCGGGAACGGAAGCTGGGCTGGGCCATCGCCGAACCGTTCAACCAGTGGTGGGCGAAGCATCCCGACCTGCACCGGCGCACGGCAGCCTGACCGCCCGTTGCCCAACGACCAGCAGACGAGCAGCCCCGGCCACGTGTCGAGGCTGCTCGCTGCTGTTCGCGCAGGCCGATCACAGACGGCCGCCGCGCACGCGTCGGGGTTCTCGCAGTCGAAGATCAGCCGCGCCGAGAAAGGTCGGCACCCGTTCACCCCCGATGAGGCGCGACGGTATGCCGAAGCCCTCGGAGCAGCGCCAGCGCTGGTCCGTGACCTCGTCGAAGCCAGCGAAGCCCTCACAGCCGAGCGCATCACCAGCCGCACCGCTCTCATGCGGGTTGGCCACACCATCCAAGAGCGCATCTACCGCTACGAGCAGGACGCCACCCTGATCCGGGCGTGGCAACCCGAGATCGTGCTCGGCATCCTGCAGCACCCCGACTACACCCGCGCCCTTGTCGGCGACGTCGACCACGCATGGTGGGAGCCCCGCCGTCGGCGCCTCGCACTCCTCCACACCCCGGGCAAGATGTGGCACCAGCTCATGTCTGAGGCTGCGCTGCGCTGGGTGCTGGGCAGCTACGACGTGATGGCCACACAGCTGTCCCATCTCGATCAGATGATCGCGGCTGTGCCCACGTTGCGGCTTGGGATCGTGCCGCTGGGGGTGCCGCAGCCGATCGCCCCGCCGGCGGCGTTCCACGTCTACGACAAGCAGGTCGCGATTGATGCGACGCAGACCGCGACGGCGTTCCTCACGCAGCCGAAGGACATCGCCCATTACGTCCGCGAGTTCGACAAGCTTGCGGGGATCGCCTTGTACGGTGACGGCGCCCGGGACCTGCTGGGCCGTGTCGCTGCGGAGTACGGCGACAAGCGGAGTTAGAGCAAGCACATCGCAAGCAATCTGGGGGTGAACGGGTTGCTGCGTGCTAGCGGGCCGAACGTCCCACACTCTTGTGACATGTTCGGCTAGTGTTCCGTCGCCCCCCCGTCCGTGGACGGAACGACGGTGACTAGGAAGGCTGCTGCCGGTGACAGCCGAAATACTCGCTCTGGCAAACCACAAAGGTGGCGTGACCAGAACAACCAGCTCGGTGAATCTTGCCGCTGGGCTAGCACAAAGCCAGTGGCGCACCCTGCTCGTCGACTGCGATGCGCAAGGCAACGCCACGTCGATGTTCTTTCCCGATGATGGCTCCCGCGGTGAGCTGCAGCTAGACCTCTACGACGTGGTCGGCGCCAATGTTCCCGCGAGTAAGGCGATCCGCGAGACCCGCATCAGCGGCCTGGACTTGCTGCCCGCCACCCTCGCGGTCGCACGACTTGATCAAGAGTTGGTCACCATGCATCGCCGCGAGGAGCAGCTACGGCGGCATCTCGCACCAGTCTTGGACGACTACGACATCATTGTGCTCGACCTCGCCCCGAACCTTGGCGCCCTCGTCATCGCCGCCCTGTGTGCATCCAGCTCGCTGATCGTTCCCACTGACGCGTCACGTTGGGGGCGCCGCGGGGTCGGCATGTTCCTGGAATGGGCGCAAGCACTGCGCGACGCCGATGTCCTCACAGCGGACCTGTTGGGTGTGCTGCTCACCAAGTACGAGCCACAGACGGTGGTGTCGCGGGACGTACTGGCTGACCTCCAGCAGTCGGGGCTGCCACTGTTCAACACGCACATCCCGAAGCGCACCGCGGCCGAGCGGATGGTGAACACGGCGACCGTCATCGGGGACCCGGACGCGGACGACGACCTGACGTACGCCTATGCGCGGTTCACCGTTGAGGTGATCGAGCGGGTGCGGGAGGCGCAGGAGCGGCGGGGGCGGCACCGTGGCTAAGAACCCCTCGGAGACGGTCAAGGCCCTGCTGGGGAACGCGCCGGCCCCACCGCCCCGCGCCCCGCGTGTCGAGGTGGTCGAGCCGCAACCCCCCGCAGAACCCTCGCAGGAGCAGGCGGTGGAGCCTGCCCCGGCCGCGTCGGCCCGCCCCGCGCGCCCCCGGAAGGCACCCGAACCGGTACCGACGCCTACGCCCGCGGGGCAGCAGATCACGCAAACCCGCATCCCCGCCCACCTGTTCGAGCAAGTACGGGCCGCTAAGGACGCGACAGGGGACACCCACGAGACGTGGTTTCTCGACGCCCTGGACGCCGTGTGGGACGACCTCGGCGACGTCTACCAGCCCCGCCCCGAACGCCGGACCAGGGTTCCGCAGCGCCAACGCCGCACCCGCCGACCCACCGGCGACCCCCTGGTGTCGTATCCGCTGCGGCTGACGAATGAGGAGGTGGCGGTACTGCGGGAGCGGATGGCGGAGCTGTCCCCGCCATCGCTGGCCGATTTCGTAACCACAGTGGTCCGGCTGCGGCTGGAACAACTCGGGGCCTGAAACACGAAAAGGCCCCCGCCCTACCAGCCCGTGAGGGTGGCAGGACGGGGGCCTAGTGCGTGCGGGAGAGGATCAGTGGTGTTCGGGGGTGCGTCGGGTGCGGTCCCCTCTCCGAGCCCGCACCCGACGCAGATCAGGAGCCGTCGCGCACGAGCGACGGGGAGCCGTCGTCCGCGACAGGAGCGGACACGACCGACGTCAGCACCGACAGCACGGCCGCGCCGCCAGCGACGCCGAGCGCTGCGAGAGGAGAGATGGTGAACAGGTTGAACACCTGGTCGCCACCCCACGCGAGGAGCAGGGCCTGCGCGGCGCTCTTCGCGCAGCGCTCACCAGCGGACTTCCAGAATGCGACAGAGAACATGGGGGGTTCCTCTCAGAACAGGGGGAGCGGGGTCAGCGCCAGTCGTAGGGGGCGAGCGCCTTCGAGGTGTTCGCGCCGACCGTGCGGCCGTCGGGGGCGGAGCCGTCGGCGTTGCGGACCTTCGCGCGGGTCTGGAACTCCAGCACGCACGCCTGCGTGAGGCCGAAGTAGTTGCCGGTGGTGCCGACAGCGGCGAGCTTCTTCACCGACTGGTAGCCGGGGAACACGCGCAGGAACAGGTTCTGCAGGTCGGCCACGCGCGGGTTGTTGGTCATGCCGTAGGTCAGGACACCAGCGGGGCTGCCGCCCGTTGACGGTTCTGGCGGCAGGGCGGGGCTGGTGCCGGCGAGGCGGGCGAGCCACGTGCCCCGGACGCCCATGGCCAGGCGACCGTAAGTGTCGGCCTCGGGGACGGTCCCGGCCCGGGCTGCTTTGGTGCCGCCGTTGTAGGCGCGGAACCCGCCCTCGACGCCGTACTTTTCGACGAGGTCGGCCAGGTGCTCGAACCCAACAGCAACGTTGACGTCCCACCGCCAGCAGCCGCCACGTGTGTCGGCGAGGTCTTGGAGGGGGCCGTAGGTGAGCTGGGTCGGGCCGCATCCGTTGCGGCCCGCCGTCCCAGCCGCGAGAGCCACCCGGTAGGCGGCGTAGTTGGCCTGGGTGACGGGGCCGCCCTTGGTGTAGGCGCCGCCGGTGGGGACACCGTCACGGCCCCAAATGTTCTTCCCACCCGAGGATTCCTTGACGAGCACCGCAACGGCGGTAGCGATTTCAAGCCCTGCTGTCTGGGCGGCGGCCACGACCTGGGCGGGGTTGGTGATGCCGCCGTCGGCGAGGACGTCAGTGGCAGTCGGCATGGGTGTCTCCGATCGTGACCACGGGGATGGGGCCGGTGGGCGGCTCGTTGTTGTGCGGGAACACCAGCGTCTCGTCGCACAAGAGGTCGTAGATGGGTGTGGTCACGGGCTGGACTGTTCGTCGGTGGGGAGCCGTTTCACAGCGGCCTCTAGCCGGTCGATCGCGTCCCGCAGGTGTGTGCCGCCGTTGCGCTGCAACTGTTTGGTGTCCGACTCGACGGTGGTCAAACGTTGCTCGATGCACAGCAGTCGGGCCATCGCGCCTGCCCTGGCCGGCACCCCTGGGCGGGCTTCTTCCCCGAACCAGTCGTCGAGGAAGTGCGCGAACCGGGGATCGGTGAACCGTGCCAAGGTGCGGACCTTCCGGGAGATGTAGACGGCGCCGGGGATGATGGTGGTGACGGCTCCGATGGCGGGGCCGAGGATGAAGTTCCAGAGGTCCAGCGACACAGCGCCAGGCCCCCTCTCAGGTAGTACGGGCTGGTTCGGGAGAGGTGGGGGCGCGGGCTGGGTGGCTGAACCCGCAGATGGTGGGGGTTAGGCAGCGGGGGTTATGTACCGGTAGGGGCCGTCGCCGTGAACGTTCACCGACGACCGCAACGGCTCAACCTCGAACTGGGGGGAGTCGGCGCGGGTGGCCTGCACATGCCAGTACACGACCGTCCCGTCGGGGGCATCCGACACGATCCGGAAGCGGCCGTCCTCCGGGGCGGACGCGGCGGCCCGGTACAGCAGGTGATGTTCCGGGATGGCGGGGGCGACAGCCTCAGGCATCGGCAGCGTGTGGGCGGGAATCTGCGGCCCTTCCAACGGCGGGCCGGCGGTTTCGGCGGGCCGCTCTACACGCTCAGGCGCGGCCTCGATAGTGACCTGGACATGCCGGTCGGTGGGGATGGTGGCGGCCTCGAAGTAGGTGGGCAGCTCCACCACGGCCTGGTGGTCGACGATGGTGGCCCGACCCCTGTACTCGACGGTGGCTGCGGGCGCCTCCGTGCAGGCGTGGACCAGTAGCCGGTCCTCGTGGATCGGGTGGTCGATGACGAAACACTTGAGTCCGCCTGGCCCGTTGGGGTCGGCGAGGAACGCGTTGTCGCTGTTCTGGGCGAACCGCAGGTAGCCGCCGGACGCGTACATGCGGTAGCCCTGGGTGGCGCCGCCCTGGGCTCGGAACTTGAGTCCGGCGCCGTTCCCGCCGAGCGGGTCGACGGTCTCGATCTCGCCGGACGGAGCGGCGATCTGCATGCCGCTGCTGTTGATGTTGAGTAGGCCGCCTTCGGCGTCACCGGACGAGGCGTTGATCTTGATCAGTTCGACGCCGTCTTGGGTAGCGCTGACAGCCCCACCGGACAGCAGGCCCGCTGGGGCGTAGCCGATAGTTACACCCGTCGGCTGCACGAGCACATCACTGCGCTTGCTCGACACTGTCGCCGACGAAATCCGCACCCAGCCCGCACCGACAATGTCGTTACCGGGAATGCCCTCGATGACCCCGTACACGGTGGAGCGGTTGTCCGGGTACAGCCTGATCTGGGGGGTGCCGGTGGTGGGGTCGATGACGATGCTGCGGCCGACGCCGATGCCGGCTCCGGCGATGAGGCGCCCGTTGATGTCGAGTTCGCCGGTGGAAGCGGTGAGCTGCAGCATCGGGGTAGTGCCGTTGCTGGCGTAGAGGTAGAAGTTGCCGGTGCTGGCCTGGATTCGCAGCGTGGGTGTGGTGCCGTTGGTCTGATAGCCGATCAGGTCGCCCGTCGAGCTGTCGTTCCAGAGGGCCAGCGTTCCGGAGGGACGGTAGGTCTTCCAGCCTGTTGAGTCGGCCCGCCAGCGCGCCCCCGAGGAGGCAGTCTGGACCGCGCCCACCAGCGCGAGGACGGCGTTCATGTTGCCGGTGGTGATCAGGGATGCGACGACGTCGGAGATGTGCGCTGAGTCGATCAACGTGGCCGACGCCGACGATGCAGCAGATGCCGGGGAGCGGTTGCCGGAGTCGTCGACCGCAACAACCTTCACCCACAGGCTGCCCGTGTTAGCGACGGTGAACGTGCCGATCGCCGGGACCGTGGAGGACATCATGCCCTGGGTGGCGGCCAGCTCGCCGATCTTCGTGGCTGCCGAGGTGGTAAACCCGGCGCCGATGTCGGAGGCGTGGACCTCCAAATGGTGCAGGTCGGCGTCAAGGTTGTAGGTGCCCCCGGCGGCCACGCCCAGCGTGTGCTGCACCTGGATGGAGACAGGGTTACCAGCCACCGCCGGGGCGGCGGGGGTGGCCGGGGCGATCGTGTCCCCACCTGACGTGACCGCCTGCTCTCCGGTCCATTCGCCGTAGTTGGGTGGGGAGGCAGTGTCCACAGCCCGGATGCGGATGCCGTACTCGGTGGCAGGCTGCAGCTCCAGGATGCTGGCCTGGGTTTGGTCGAACCCCACCACCATCGTTGACCAGTCACCCGAGCCCGCCGGGGTGCGGTACTGCACGTCGTAGTGGTCGCCGTCCACGATCGCGGAGCCGTCAGCGTTCAGCGGCTGCGACCAGGCGGCTACGATCTTCGCCCGGGACAGCCCGGCAGCAGACTGGTAGACGCCGGTGTTCCACGGCAGGACGAGCCCGGGGACGCCGGGGATGCTGTTGTCGGCGACGACGCGGGACCCGATGGGCTCCGTACCCGAGTCCGTCAGGCTGCGGTTGTAGCCGCCCACCACGATCTGCGTGGCGGAGTCGGTCTCCCACACGACGTAGTCGGTGAGGTCCCACCAGGCGCCGTCGGTGTCCCGGAAATACACGCCCATCCCGCGCAGAACACCCCAGGTGAGCTGGGTGACCTGCAACTTGACGGGGTAGATCAGGTCCCCGCGGAACCGGACCTCGTTCGAGTTGTCGACCAGACCGGCGTCAGGGTCGTAACACCACACCTGGTCCCCGGCCGCGACGTCACCACGGATGTCGTGGGTGTCGGTGGTCAGGTTGAGCGCGTTCCGGGGCGAGGTGAACCTGTTCAGCTGCAGCTGCGCCCGCGCGTTCGCATTCGTCAGGCTGGTGTTGGACTCGGACACCATTCGCACCCACTGCACAGGGTTGCCCTGCGGGTCCTTATACGTGTTCAGGCCGGGCGCGATGTCCGCGGAGCCGACCCGAACCGTCGAGCCCTGGCCCTCCGCCAACGTGACAACACGGGTGGAGAAGTCGTTCATGTCCCGGTCAAGCTTCGCGCTGCCGCGCAACCCGCGGAGCTGCTGATCCCCGCCCTCAGCGCGGGCCACGATTGCTGCTGTCGGGGTATCCACGAACAGCGCCGACGCCGGGCCGGCATCGAGGGTGGCGTCCCCGTTGACCCGCCACGCACAGTCGAACAGATCGCACACATAGTCGATCGCCTCACGCGGCGACGTCCACTGGTGCTTACCCGTATAGGAGCCGCCACCCGACGGCGCCACGACCGTGCCCAACGTCAGGGCTGGGGGGATCAGGCCGGCGATCGCTGACGCGAACGTTGACCCCGTGAACGATGCGGGGGTCTCGAACACGGTGGACGCCTTCTTGTCGGCGTCCCCCATCCACACCGCCATGCCCTGCCCGCTGATCCCGAACCCCGTTGCAGAGTCCGGGCTCGTCCCGTACAGGACTCCGACGTAGCGGGCCGAGGCCAGGAGCGCGTCCCCGAGCACAGCGGGGTTGTCGCGGGCGGCGTCAACCACGACCCGGCCGTAGCGGTGCTCGTCGAGCAGGTCGCGCAGTTCGGCGGGGGTGTCGTCGGCGAGTTGGATGGACCAGGACCCGACTCCGCGGAACACTTCCTGAATCGCCATCGAGGGGTCCTTTCGGGCACAACAGAAGCAGCCCCCGACACGCGAGGCGTGGGGGCTGCGGGCGGGAGAGGGGGGTGGTGTTAGCGGCGTGCGCCGCGGACAAGCTCGGGTGCGGCGCCGAGGTACATGGCGTAGAGGGTTGCGGCGTCGTCGCCTGCGGCTGCAGAGCCGCCGCCGACAACAAGGCCCGCGGCGAAGTCAAGCGAGGACGCTGAGGTGACGCTGATCCGGGCATTCGGGGTCGATGCTGTGTAGGTGCCGGCGGAGCAGATCATGAACCGGTTACCCGCCACGTCGTTGTTGGTGGCGGTGATCCACCCGTTCGCCGCCGACGTCGCCTCCACCACCTCAAGGGCGGCGGTGATCGTGCCCGCAGGCGAGGCCGTCACGAAGAACTCAGCCAGCCGGGACCCGCGGCGCAGAGTGACATCGACACCGGACCGGCCGGCGACGGGCAGCGTCCACAACAGGCGGATGGTGACGGCTTCGAAGTCGTTCCGGATCACCGTCGTCTCGTCCGGGGTGCGCAGCGTGGTTCCCGACACGGTGACGGTGAACCCCTTCTGCTCCCACAGTTCTGCGGCCGGGTCCCAGGCGGCGACCTTCAACCCGACCGCATCCCACGTCACCCGCACCAGGTTGTTCGACAGCTCCCACCCGACAGGGTCGACAGCCATCCGCACCCCGGACCGTTCCCGGCCGAGCGCGTCCAGGAACCGCACCCTGCCCAGCCCGTACGAGCTCACGGGGCACACGAACCGCGGGTTCACCCCCACCGGCACACCCCGGTAGATGGTCATCGCCCCATCCGACCCGGTACGGGTCATCGTGGACGGGACGGTCGCGGCCGACCAGTAAGAGGTGTGCCCGATCGGCGGGGCATGCCAGCGTTCACCCGTCGCGCTGTGCGTGTTCGAGTGAGTCAGCGGGCCGGCGAGGCGGGACTCCACATCGACCTCGGAGTCCGCCCCCACCCGCTGCAGGCCGATCGACCAGTCACAGGTGACGACCTCAGACCCCCACGCGTTCAGCGTCGCGTTGGTGTCCGTCACCTGGTAGTAGCCGTTGCGGGCGGCCTTGTCCGTGAACGTGACCGGCACGAACAGGCCAGACAGTCCCATGATGTCGTCGTGGACCGCGGCGACGTCGGCCACGGACAGGGCGGGGGCGGCTTCCTGCCCGGAGATCGTCAGCTTCCGCGCTCCGGAGGTGGGGTCGGTCGACTCCGATGCGGGCGTGTACGCCTCCCGCAGCGCAAGCCGACCAACCCGGACAGTCCCGAACCCCGACATCAGAATGTGCTCCGTTCGAGGTCGAGCAGCCTGTCCTTCAGATCGGACACGACCTTGCGGGCTGCCGCGTCACCCTTCGAGAAGTCCAAGACACCCTGGACCTGCAAGGTGATGCTGTTGTGGTGGGTGTGGGTCACGATCTGCTGGCCCGCGGCCTGGGCTGCGGCCAGCGACGGGGACATCGCGGTCGGCGCCGACGGCATCGCCGGCATCACCGGGACCGGGCCGCCCGCGGGCTGGGTAGCGGAGGCGACCGGGGTCAGCGAGTAGCCGAACGCCGCCGCCCCATACTTGATCAGGCCGAGGGAGCGCTTCGACCCGTCCAGCGGGGCGAACAACTCCGGGCTGGTCATGTTGTCGCCGATGACCCGCCACGTGTTCGGGGACACCACCGACGCTGTCGACCCCGACATGGGGGTGAGCTTCTTCGGCGCCCCGCCGTTGGCGTAGCCGAGGACACCGCCCTCTGCCATCGGCATCATGATGTTGCCCGACGCATTCCCGAAGATTGTTTGCGCGATCACAGAGATCGTCTTCGGGATGCTGTTGAACCAGTTCATGAACGAGTTGTTCGCCGGGCCGGTGTCGGCATCCACCTTCGGGGTGGTGATCTGGCCGTTGCCCCAGCCGACGAACCCGTTGACCTTGTCCAAGCCCTTGGCCTGGTCAGCGTCCAACTGGATGACGGTGGTGCGGCCGTTGCCGAAGTCGACGGTGGCGTTGACCTTGCCGGTTGCCGGGTCGGGGTTGGCGTCCACGGTGACGGTGGCTGTAGCCCCGTTCCCGAGGTCAATAACACCGTTGATCTTCCCCGTGGCGGGGTCGACGTTCGACTCCAGCGTCATCGTCGCCGTCTTGCCGTTGCCCAGGTCGACCGTGCCGTCGATCTTCTGGGTGGCCGGGTTGACGTCCGCGTCCAACTTGACGGTGATCGTCTTTGCCGTGGCGGCGGCCTCGAAATCGGTGATGGCCTGCAGCGCTTGCGCCGAGTCCAGCACCACCGTGACCTTGCGACCATCCGGCAAGGTCAGGATCTTCGTCGCGAACCCGGACGCTTCCGCCGACGCCGAATACGCCGCCAACTGGGCATCCGTCATCGACCCCGTGTACTTCAACAGCGCAGCCTGACCAGGCCCGTCCATCGCCGCCGCCTGAGACAACAGGCTGACGTTGTAGGCGTCGGTCTTCAGCTTCGCCGTGTCCGTGACACCGGCAGCCTTAGCGTCCGCCTCAGCCTTCCGCGCCGCCGCCTCTGCGGACCGGGAAACCGTGTCCACCAGCCGCAGCTCCGCGCGCTGTGCCTCATCCGAACTGGCGCCCTTGTCGCGGACGGCCTTCGCCAGCGCCTCCTGCGCGTCCTTCACGTCCAGCAGGGACTGCTTGTAGGCGACGTCCCCGCCGAGCGCGGACCGCATCTGACCGTTCAGATCGGCCAACGCCTGCGTGTGAGTGTCCGTGCCGGCAGCGGCAGCCCGCTGTTCGAGGTCCGCTTCCTTCGCCTTCTCATTGAGATCCGCCAGAGCGTCCCGCGCCTGTGGGGAATCCTTGGTGAAGTTGTTGACGGCCTGCGTGTACCGCACCTGCGCCTGCTCCAACGGCGACATGGCGTCGTACATCTTCTTGGCGTTGTCAGCCGCCTTCTGCGCCGCAACAAGGTTGTTGTCCACGAACAGCTGCAGGCCAGGCAGCGTCGAAGCGATCGACCGACCGAAGTTGTCGAACGACAACCCAGTGAACTGGGTCTGCGCCTGCTGAGCCGCCGTCCCACCCTTCAGCAGGGCGGCGGCGGCCTGGTCGATCTCGTTGCTGTAGTGCTCCGCGACCAGCGACCCGGCGATGAACGCCGCCCCGATGACCGGGAGAGCCCCACCCACCTTGGACACGGCGTTGCCGAACCCGGCCATCTTGGAATCGGCGCCACCGACCGCGGTACCGAGCGCGGCGATCTTCGTCCCAGCGGTGGTGATCATCCCGCCGATCGGGGTCAGCACCGCGGAGATCAGCTTCCACGACATGAACGCTGTCGACACCGCCGCAATGAGGGGGAGCAGGGTCGAGATCGCGCCCTTGTTCTCCTCTAGCCACTGCGCGACCCGCTGCAGAACCGGGGCCACCGAGTCAGCGAACGCCCCGACCAGCTGCCCGACGATCGGCAGCAACGTCTGCATGATCGAACCCAGCGACTCCCAAATGGAGGAGAAGCTGGACGTGTGCTGACCGAGCGCGTCGAACATGCCGCCAAGGCCCTGCGACACCCCGGAAACGAAGTCGGCGAACGACAGCGCGACCGGCGCCATCTTCGCACCGAACTCAACAAACTTGCTGGTCAGGTTGACGAACATGTCGCCAATCGCCGCCGTCACCGGCAGCGTCGCCTGCAGCATCTGCTGCAAGTTCTGCTGGAACGTCGACGACTTGAACAGGTCACCGAACTTGATGGCGGTCGCCGCCATCGCCGTACCGGTAGAGGTGAGCGCAGCGTTGAAGATCGGGAACAGTGCAGTGCTGTCCTTCAACATCAACGTCAGCCCGGGCAGGAACGCCTCAGCCGCCGCATCCGACAGCCCCTTCACCAGGGGCTTCATCGCGATCAGCTGCTTCACGAACGCCTGCGCGGCCGGGGACAGCTTCTTCATCGCCTCGGCGAACTTCGACGCCGCACCAGCCCCGGCCGTCGCCGACTTGGCGGCGTCGTCCTGGGCGTCCTTCAGCCGCTGCTCCGCCTCGGCGACCCGCTTAGCTGCGTCGGCCTGCTGGTCCGCGGCGTCCTGCCGAACCCTGGACAGGTTCTCCTGGGCGTCAGCGATCCGGTCCTGAGCGTCGGCGTTGGCCTCAGCCTGCCGGGTCATCGCGTCGGTGACAGCCTGCTGGGCGTCCGCGACGCGTTCTGCCGAATCAACCTGGGCGTCCGCGGCGGCCTGCTGCGCCTTCACCAGATCGGCCTGGGCGTCGATGGTGGCCTGGGCGGCGTCCTGCACCCGCTCCTGGGCTGCGACAACCTCGTCGAGCCCGTCGACCCCCTTGGCCTGGGCGTCGGCGTTGTCCGCCGTCGCACGGGTGGCGTCGACAGCGGATTCCTTCACCCGCTGCTGCGCGACCGCCACGTCATAGAGGGCTTTGCGCTTGTCGAGGTCGGTGGCGATCGCCGAGTCGTTGGCTTGCGCCAGCCGCAGCTGTGCTTCTTCAAGGGCGAGCGCGGCGCCCTGCTGGTCGAGCGCGGCATCCTCAGCGGCGAACGCCAAGTCCTCCAACGTCCGCAAGCCTTCGGCGCGGGCGTCGTTGAGGTCTTCCTGCGCGCGGGTCTCTGCGCGCGCCGCGTCCGACACCCGCCGGGACGCCGCAGCAACCGCATCAGCGGACTGCTGCGCCGACCGGGCCGCATCCCGCTGCGCCGCGATCAGAGACTTCTGCGCGTTCTCCACCGCGCGCGCCGAGTCACGGGCTGTCCGGGCGGCCTGGGTGACCGCGTCCTGAACCTGGTCCTCGGCGTCGGCGATGGCCTGCGCCGCCGCCCGCGCCGCCCTGGCCTGCTGCTCCTTCGCATCCACGATCGCCTGGGTTGCGTCGCGGATCGCCCGCGCGGACGCAGCCGCAGCCGCCCCCGACGCGGCGGAGGCGCCACCTGCGGCCTGCTGATCGGCCTTGTAGCCGGCGAGCGCGTCCCCGACCCCGCTGAAGGCGCCGAGGATGACGCCGCCGATAGCGCCGAGCGACCCGAGCGCGGCCGGGATCGCGGCGATCGCAGCACCCGCCACCGCCGCCAACGCGGGGATGGAGGCGAGCAACATCGACACGCCCTGCAGGCCCGCCTGCGCGCCGGACACGTTGGCGTTGACGTTGACCGTGGTCGTGTTGCCGAGGGCGGCGAGCGCGGCCCGGAGGGCGAGGATTTGCGCGAACGCCGCCCCCGCGTCCAGGTCGACGCGCACGTGCGCGTTCGACAGGCCGGCCAGCGCTAGCCGGACCCGCTGGATTTCGGCCATGGCCTGCGCCGAGTTGATCGTGATCCGCACGTTGGAGTTGCGGAGCCCGTCCATCGCGGTCTTGATGCGGCGCACGTCGGCGAGCGCGGCTGTCTCGTCGACGTCGACCCGGACCGTCTGGTTGGACAGGCCGAGCAGGGCCTGCGACACCCGGCGGATGGAGGCGAGCGCCGCCGCGTCAGCAACGTTGATGCGGACGGTCCCGTCGAGGCGGGACAGGCTGTCCTTGATCTTGTCGATGCCGGCCTTGGTGTTGTCCCGCAGCTCCACCTCTGCGAATGCGTCGCCGATCTTGAACCCGTCGGCCACCGCGGCCACCGTCCTTCACGTGAGAGGGGTGGCCGCAGGGCCGCGCAATGTGGAGTTGTTGAGCAGCAAGGGGTTAGGTGCGGGGCACCTTCACGACCTCGAACAGCCCGGGGCTGGACATGGCCATCTGGGCGAGGGGCACCGATGTGGCGCCGGGCGAGCTCGGAGGCCGGCCCACCGACACCGAGGGGCGGGGCGGGGCAGGCTGCGCGCGGGGCGCCGCCATCGTCGGCGTGGGCTCACGCTGCGATTCGATGTGGCGGGTGATCATGCCGTTGTAGGCGGCGATCCTCCACGCCAACCGCAGAAACCGGGGCCCATCCATCGCGTAGATGTCGTCCACCCGGTGGAACACCGAGAAGTCGGATTCGAGGTCGAGCAGACGGTCGACGACCCACCCGATCTCGCGGAACCGCAACCCCGCAGCGGTTGCCCCGCAACAGCCCTCGGCTAGCCGACGCATCCCCGGGCGGAGTTCGCGGCCGACAGCCAACAGCATGCGGAGCACCGCCGGTGTCAGTTTCCCGACACCTCAGCCTCCTCGACCACGCCGAGGGCGAGGGTGGAGGCGGCGTCGGCGATGGCCGCGAGCTGCGCTGGCTTCAGCGACTGGCAGGCGGACAGCGCCGCGAAAGCGGTCGGCCCCACCAGGCGCTCCAGCAGCAGGATGTTCGCGATCTCCGTACCCATAGCCTGGACGTCCTTCACGAACGCCAGGACCAGGTTCATCGACGGCCGCGCCGGAACCAGATAGGGGGTGTCGTCGATGCGGAACAGCTCAATCTTCGCCTCGTCGGGGTCAACCTCGGACGAGATGACAACGGGGACGACGCCACCGTTCGCCGCAGGGGCGGGGACGACGGGTGCGGCGGGCTTCTTCGGGGTGCGGGCGCGCGGGGGCATGGCTGGTCCTGACTGGGAGAGGGGAGAGGGAAACGCCGAGAAGCCCCGCATTCGGAATGGAATGCGGGGCCCCTCAGGAATTGCTAGCTTTCGTCGACCACCTTGTACGCCGGAACGGACGGCGACACGTAGTGAGCCGAGAAGGCGACCGAGAACACAGTCTGGGAGTCCTTCTTGTAAGCCATCTCGACGTTGTCCGTGGAAAGGCAACGGCGCGCAATCACACGCCGGTTCCCGCCGCCCGGGGCGATACCGTCGAACAGCAGCGCACGATAGTTCGGCTGGGTCGCGCTGGTGTCGTTCGACGGCTCCAGCGCCTTGTACCCGGTGCCCGTGGTGATCGACGCGGAACCGTTCGACGCGAACGCCAGGTTCTCCAGCGTCGGCTCCGCCATGTTGGTCTTGATGACCATGTCACGCTTGGTCAGGCGTCGGCCAGGGACGTCGACGATCTGGTCGACCTCCAGCTCCTTGAACTCCTGGTTGATCGTCAGCGTGACACCGTCCATGGTGCCGCCGACGTCCGACCAGACCGCCCCGTTGGGGGCGGTGGCGACTGCGGTGTCGGCGGGCTCGGTCGCACCGAAAGCGCCGTTGAAGAGAGTCCCGGGACCCTGGGTCAGATTGCTGACGCTGACGCCCATGGGCGTTCCTCCAAAATGAGAACCGCGGCCACTCGGAACCGTCGGTCAGTTCGACTCACGCACCCCAGGAAAGGGCGCGCAAAAGGAACCGCCGCCCTCAGATTTGAGGACGGCGGCGGGTGGTGCCGAGTGGTGGGAGGCCCGGCTAGGGGTGGCCGCTAGTCGCGGTTGTTGCGCCGGCCACCCGGAACGGGAGAGGGGGCCGGAGTCTTGTCACCGGTGTCGGCGGGCGTCTCGCCCTGCTCGACCGGCGCTGCGGGCTCGTCGTGGACGATCAGCCCTTGGCGGTCCAAGTCGCGGTACTCGCCGTCGCTCATGTCGACCTGCTTCCACGGCATGAACGCGGTGCGGACACCGAGGTGCAGGCTGCTGTCGTCGTTGATGCTCATGCGGCGTTGAAATCCCTGCGGTCCAGGGGCCACCTCACGGCAGCCATGCTCGGATGGAAACGGATGTGCATGCACTGCTCGTCGGGGATGTCCCGCGGCAGCTCCCGCACCGTCGCCCCCGCAGGGACGAGATAGGCGAGCTCGGCGGCGTTCGAGTGCCACAGGATGCGGCCGCCGTAGGTGAGCCAGTCCCGCGACACCGGGCCATAGAGCGCGTAGCGGCGGGTCACGACCGCCACGACCAGTTGAGCTGCATGTCGAACTGGTAGCGGGCAAACCTGGAGTCGTCACCGACGATGGGGCGGGGCTCGGACAGCGGGTACGCGGAGTGCACACGAACCTCCCGGAACCCTGCAGGCAGGGTGATGTTGACGGGGCGGGTTTGGGCGTAGCAGCCGTCCACGACCTGCCCGGCCAGCGACCCGGCACGGTTCCAGGGCGCCTGCTCCGAGTTGGGCCGGTTACACCAGGCGTCGACCTGGATGGCGGCCTGCCGCATCGGAACGTGAATCGCGGGAGTACCGCCGACGGTGGTGACCTGCACGTACCCGTTGGCGGCCCACAGGTTTGGGTCTGCGGGCAGGAACGAACCGACGTCATCCACGGCCAGGCCCAACGTGTCGATCCAGGCAGCGGCGACTAGCTCGGAGGAAGGCTGTTTCATCCGGACCGCTTCCTGTAGAGGGAGGACCGCATGAACGGGTTCGGCTTGGTGCCGGGGTGGTGGACGATCGGGCCGAAGAACTTGCCCTCTTCGACGTCGGCGAGGACGGAGGCGTTCTTGACGCGGATGATGTGGGGGCGGGTGCCGAGTTCGACGAACACCGCGTAGGGGGTGCGCGCCCAAATCTTGATGCGCGCTGTGAATCCTTGCCCGCGTTCGACCTGGTCGACTTCGATGGAGTCTTTGAGCCGGCCGGTGTCGACCGGGGCCGCCCTTCGCATGTCTTCGGCGATCTCCTCACCGATGCGGGCGAGTGTGTGGGCGGCGGCGTCGCGGAGGCGGTCCATCCCGGCCTGGTCGATGTGGAACGTCGCCACAGCAGGGTTCCTTCCGGTAACGAACGGGTCGGGTTGGGCGACTTCGTTGCGAGCGCCCGAATCCCCAGTCGGGGGCCTTCAGCCCATGGAGTTCGTGTTGTCCCAGCCCTGGCAGCCGCCCACCGAACCGATCCGACACCAGCAGTGGGCGCCTCCCGCACCGCCGCCTGTGGTGCCTGCGCAGTGGGGCCCGCAGCCGCGGCAGTGGCCGGTGCCCCCGCACCCGGTCAAGCCGGTAGCGCAGAACGGGGCGACCAGCGTCATCCTCGGCGGCGTCTCGTTGGGGGCGTCGCTGCTCGGGCTGCTGGTGCTGCCCATCCTGCTCGGCCCGGTCGGGGCGCTGTGCGGGTTCATCGCCGCTGTGCTGCCCGGATCGGATTCGCGGGGGCGCGGGATGGGCGGGGTTGGGCTGCTCTTGGGGATCGTGGTGACAGTGCTCATCACCAGGAAGCTGGGTCTGGTGATCTAGGCGGGTGGCTGGCTGGTGGCTGCGACCCGGCGGGCGTTGACCCGCACGTCGGTGTCCCCGGCTGCGGTGCCTGTGGGTCGGGGCGGGTAGATGACCCCGACGGCCTGGTAGGTGGCGCCGGTGGTGTTGTCGGTGAGCCTGTCGCCTTCGACGATGACCGCGGTCGAGGCGAGTCGGATGGTGACTTGTTCGACGATGCCGCCGCGTTGGTCGGCGCGGTCTTTGCGGTCGGAGCGGGTTTCGACGATCAGGGCCGGCAGGTTGGCGGCGACGACGGTGGTGGAGTCGACGGGGTCACCGAAGCTGTCCAACGTGGGCGTGCCACGCGTGACCGTGACCGTGGTGGACGGCAGCATCGTGTTGAGTTCGCACCACACGTCCAAGTGATCGACTTGGGGGGCGAGGCCGCGTGTGGTGTTGACGTCCACCGACACAGCGGTGCACTGCTGGCCTCGGACGACGATCTGGGATCCGACGGTGACGTCGAGGTCTGGTCGCAGGAACACGTTGAGGTTGGCCTCGGCGGTGGTGCCGATGTCGTCGGTGACCAGTTTGCGGCCTTCCTGCACGTGCGCCCGCCTCGTGACCGCCGACGCCCACGACGGCCCAGGGGTGAACCGGGCAACCTGCACGGTCTCGGTGAGCAGAAACCCTGGTAGCGCCATCAGCCCCACCACCCGGCGCGGATCGGCAACAGACCAGCCACAGTGAGGATGTCGATGGCATCCGCAGCCAACCTGCCCCCGCCCATGGTCGACGAGCTGCCCCTACCGGACGTGCCGCCGCCCCGGGACAGGGACAGTTTCCCGATCGAGACGGACGACCACTCAGCCCCAGCACCGCTACCTGTCGAGTCGCCGGTCTCCACCCACCAGGCAACCTGTGCGCACACCGCATCCCTGAGAGCTGCGATGGCGGCGGGGTCCGTGGGCATGCTGTCCTCGTCCACCGGATACCACGCCCCGACCAGCGCGAGGTCAACCCGCCTCGTCGCAGTCAACAGCAACCGGGCCGCATTGTCGGGCGGCACCTCACCGAGCCACGTCGCGAGATCAGACAAGGTGGCGTAAGTGCGGCCGGTGACCGGGGCGAACGCGTACACAGTGTCCGTCTCAACCCCGGACCCCTGCCCGGTGACCTCCCAACGGACCTGCCAAGCCCCAGCCTCGACAAGAGGCAGGTAGGCGGTCCACGTCCCCCCACCATCCGAAGACGTCGCCGACAACGTCGACGACACCCCCGACGGGGACACCACCCCCACCGAAGCAGTGGTGGTGCCGTCGAACGGGTCGACGGTCAGTGTGAGGGTGGCGTCTTCGCCGACGTCAGGCATGCGACGCCTCCAAACCGGTGCGAGTCGAATGGGTGACGGCGAGACCGCCCTCGGAATGAGTGGCATGCAGCCCCGACCGGTCCCCGTGAGAAACAGACAGGGTCCCGGGGCGGCCCGTGTAAGCGGTCACCACCGCAGCAGCGACCACAACAGCCTGCGCCGCCGACGTGTCCGCCCGCAGCGCCGTGACCAGCGCGGCAACCGTCGACACTGCCTGCACAGTCGCTGTGGGCAGCGTGACCATCGCCGTGACGGTGGCCATCGCGGCGACCTGAGCGCCGACAGACGCCGGCACCAACGCCGCCACCGCCGCCGTGACGGTCGTGGCGTGCGAGGCGTGGGCTGGGCTCGACACCGCAGCCGCAGCCGACACGCTCGCGGTTGTGGAGGCGGAGACCCCGATACCTACGGTGGCCGCAACGGTCGCTGCGGCCACCGATGTGGCGGCAACGTTCGCCGGATAGGCAACCTGCGCCGACACGGTCGCCGACACGGTGGACACCGATGTGGCGGCTGCCCCGACCCGAGCCGCGGTCTGCGACGCCACTGTGGTGGAGGCCGACACGGCGGCAGGGGAAGACACCTGCGCGGCAGCCGAAACTGTTGCGCTGGTGGTGTGGGTGGCAGCGGTCCCGATCGACGCAGCCACAGCCGCCGTAGCGGTGACCGTCGCGGACGCGGTAGCAGGAACCCCAGCGGTCGCGGTGACCGCTGCACTGGTGATACCGGACGCGGCCGCCTGGACACCCGCGGCTGCGGTCACAGCCGCCGCGGTGACAGAGCTGGCGGCTGCTGGGGACGCCACCGAGGCGGCAACAGATGCTGTCGAGCTCGTCGTGTGGGTGGCTGTGCCGTCGGCGCCGGTGGACGACGACGCGACCGCCGAAACGGTGGCCGTGGTCGCCGCAGTCACAGCCGCGGGGCTCGACACCGACCCCGCTGCGACGGCCGCGACGGTGGTCGACGTGTTCACCTGGCCGACACCAGCGGTGACCGCCGAAGCTGCCGCGGTAGCCGCCACGGAAACTGTCGGTGCGGCGGTCGCGGGCGACGACATAACGGCTGTCGCCGTGACTGCCCCGACAGTGAGCCCCGAGCTGGTGGCTGTTGAAGCCGACGCACCAGACACAGACGCTGCAGCGCTGCTGGTGTGGGAGACGGTTGCGGAAGCACTCGTGGCCGCAGACGCGGCCACCGCGCAACCGGCAGTTGTTGTTCCCGACACCGTGGCGGGAGTCGACGTGTTCGCCGCAGCCTCCACCGCAGCTGTAACAGTTGCGGACGTGTCGGCGCTGCCAGGTGTGGCAGCCGACGCAGACACTGTGGCGGCAGCGGTCGTGCCCCCGGCCGCGGTGGCCGGTGACGACACCTGCCCCGACACAGCCGCTGCCGCGGCGGTCGACGCCGAAACGGCGCCGGCCGTGACAGCAGACCCCGACACCGTGGCGGCGGCAAAGGTCGAGGCTGTGGCGGCGGCGGGGCTGGACACCTGCGCAGCCACCGAGGTTTGCGCGGACGTTGCTGCCGTGGTGTCAGCCGAAGCGGACGCCGCAGCGGACGCGGCAGCCGACACCACCGCAGTGGTGGTGTGGGTGACCGTGCCCAGGTTCCCCGCGGTAGCCGACACCGTGGCTGACGTTTGCGCCGACACCGCGGCCGGGCTCGACACCGCAGCAGTCGCCGACACACCCGCAACCGAGGTCGCTGCGACGGCAGCGGAAACACCAGCCGCCACAACCGCGGACACTGTGGTCTGCTGTGTCGCCGCACCAGGTGAAGACACCTGCGCGGCCACAACAACAGCGGCAGTCGTCGTGGCGGTTGTTGCCCCAACGACACCAGCCGACACTGCCGCTGCTGCAGAGGTCGACGCCGCGACGTCACCCACCGGGTTTAACACCGGGTCCGGTAAGTCGTACAGCAGATCGGCGGCCTGGTGCTCTGCGAGCACCAGCCAGCCGGCCTTCATGACGTTCCAGTCCCAAGCCCGGTCATCGGCCTGCGACACCTGCCGCACCTTGTCGAGCCCGGCGGCGGCTTCGCTGCTGTACCCGGCTCGCTGCAACGCGACCGCGACAAGCGGGTCATACCGTCCGGTGGCTGTCTGGTCAGCCCAGTCGGGGTGCTCGGTGAGGAACACGTCCATCAGATCGGCCGACCGGGTTGTGTCCGGTGCGCCGAAGATCACCGCCCACGCCTGCTGCAGCGCGTCGAGGATTTGACCCCACACCGTGACGGTGTGGGCGTCGACGTCGGACAGCGCCCAGTCGTACGCGGCCCCGCCCGACGTGGACGGGTTCCACATGACGCCCTCGACTGCGAGGACCATGCGCTGTCCGATGAGGGTGGCCCGGTCGGCGAGGTCGGAGTCCCCGAGCGTGGCGGCAAGTTCTGCCGCGGCGAACGCTCCGGCCGCGGTCTCCACCTGGTCCATCAAATATTTGGCGTGGAACTCCGGGGACGCCCACGTCAGCCCGTCGGGCTGGAGGGTGAGGTCGATGGCGTCGAGCGCCTTCCCGATGGATGTCGCGAACCCCGACAGCGTGCGCGGGTCCACCAACATGGCCGCCCGCAACACCAGGAGGTAGAGCCCGGCATAGCTGTCGGTGCTGTCCCGCGTGGTGAGCTTCGTCAGCGTCCCGCCGCTGACGTCGTAGTCGTACATCGTGCCATCCGGCTCGATGTGGTCCCGGTACCAGGCGAGCCACGCCCAGGCGGTGTCAGCGAATGTCTGCACCTGGTAGGTGCGGGCAGCGGCGAGGAACCCGATAGAGGCGAACGACGCCTCGTAGGGGCGGATCGCCTGCCGGTCGATGTACCAGCCGATCGCCCCGGCAGTGTCCGCAGGGTCGGCGGTGGTGAACACTGCCCGCATCATCCAGTCGACGTCGGGCTCGTTGTAGACGCCCGCCGCAGCGGCCTGCTCGATCTGCCACTCGTCGAGGTAGACGGTGCCGCCACCTTCGAGTGCGAAGATGACCCGCCCGGTGGCCGCGCCCGTCCCCGGGATTGAGGTGAACGTGCGCCGCACGAACCCGCCGTCGATGCTGTTGACGACGGTGTAGTCGTAGTTGACGACCGACCCACCTGCGTCGAGCCATTCGACCTTCGCGACGAACGCCCCACCCGATAGCGCGGACACATACGCCCACACCGAGACGGTGTGCGGCTCACCAGCCGCGACGGGGACGGGTGTGAACCGGATGTCCTCGTTCAGGCCGGAGCCGACGACGATCTTCTGCGACCGGGTCCCAGACCGCTTAACGCTGGTGTCGAGGGTGCAGGTGGGAGACCCGTACACGGTCCAGCCGTCGGCCAAACCGTCGCTGTTGGAGTCCCACTCGAACCCTGTGTTGGCGCCCATGTTGACGACAGTGGTGGGGTTCATCGCGGCGGCGGCGACGGTGGCGGTGCTGGTCGTGGCGGCCGTCACCGCGATGGGTGAGGTGGCCGCAGCGGTGGCTGTTGCTGCCGCTGTACGGGTGGCGGTGACCGCGCCCGCGGGGGTGTGGGAGATGCTGGCTGCCGCGGTTGCTGCGGCAATGGTGGCGGTCGACGCTGCCGCCACGACCACGGGCCCGAGGTTGAGCCGGTCGAACGTGGCGATGCCGTCGGCGGCGCCCCCCGTCCGGGACGCTTCGAGCTCGATCTCGACCTGTCGTGACGACGTGACGAGCGGGGGCGTCGGCCGGTTGAACTGGGCGGTCCACGTCGTGCCGTCGGGGCTGGTCTCGGCGTAGAGCGTCCCGGAGTCCTCGCGCAGCCGCAGCCACGCGTGATCGACGGGGTCGTAGGCGCCCACGATGGCGTCGGACCACTGCACGACGTTGCGCAGCCGGAACGTCCAGCGCAGGCCGCCGGTTGCGGCGGCGTTGTCGGCGACGAGCTGCACCGCGGACCCGTAGGTGGTGAACGGGTCGAGGTAGGCGACGAGCCGGGCGGTCGACTCGGTCGCGCCCGAGATCGTGGCGGGGGTGGCCTTGACCGAGACCGCGGACCCGGCCAGGGCGTAGACGCGGTCCGAGCCGTAGCCGGACAGGCTCGTCCCGGCGGTGACCCGCCCGACCCCGCCGGACTCGCTGACGGTGCCGTAGCTGTTCGGCCACTTGACCGCGTCGACGGTGCCGTCGTCGAAGTCGTCGGTCAACGTCTCGACGAGGACAAGCGGCGGGGTCGGCGGGAGGTTGAAGTTGTCGTACTCGCTGTAGAAGTTGGAGCCGCCCACGCGGTAGCAGTCGAGGTCGATCTCCCCCGCGCGGGCGGCCAGCGTCCCCGCCGGGGTGGCGTGGGACAGCAGCACGGTCCACGTGTACCCGTCGGGCGAGCCCTCCGCGTAGAGCGTGCCGCCGGTCTCGCGCAGCCGCAGCCACGCGTGCGCTGTCGCGTCGTAGGCGGCCGGGCCCTCGACCCAGCTATAGGCCCCACCCAGCACGTAGGCCATGTTCACCGATGCGGCCTGCTCGACGATGAGCTGCACAGCCTCGGTGTAGTTGGGCGGGTCGACGTAGAAACTGAACTGTGTTTCGGCCGACGTCGCCGCGCCAGGCGCGCCGGGGTAGACGCGGGCGAGGATCGAGGACTCGGCGAGGGTGTAGACCGCGCCCGAGCCGAAGTAGGACCCGTTGCTCGCCAGGTGTGTGACTCGGGCACGGCCGCCGGTCTCGGCGACGGTGCCCGCGTTCCCCGGCCACTTGGTGGTGTTGACCGAGTTGTCGTTGAAGTCGTCGGTGAGCGAGTCGGCATGCTTGCGCAGCAGGGCGAGCGGGTCCGAGAACTCGATCCACCCGGGGCGGCCGGTGAGGTTTGCGCCGGTGTTGCCGCTGGCCAGGTCGGTTGTGCCGGTGTTGCCGTAGTTGACGGTGCCCGTGTAGGACGTCGTCGACGTGTTCTGCGCCTGGTAGCCGATCTCGACGACGACGCGGTCGCCGACCTGGAGGTCGACGTCGGTTAGCGTCTTGGCGCCCTCGCCGCGTGCGGTCGCCGTGGTCGGCCACTCGGTGGTGCCGATCGAGTCGGCGAGCAGCGTCCCGCGGACGGTGTTGCTGTCGCCGGCGGTGGCGAAGATGTGGACGTGCCACATGTCGTTGGCGTTGAGGTTCGACTCCAACGCGCCCATGATCCATTCGGCGGTGCCGGACAGTTCGCCCGCCCGGTCGACCGGCTCGCTGATCCACCGCCCGAGCAGGATGTCGAGGTTGTTGGTGTTCGCGGTGCCGTCCGCGACCCCCGCCGTGGCCGCCGTGCCCGCGGGCACGAACCCGAGCTGGCGCGCCAGGGACGCGGACGAGTTGTCCCACGCACCCCGCTTAGTGGTCGGGGTGTAGCCGGCGGCGGCGTTCGTCAGATAGAGCCGGGAGGCCATCGGTCACGGCTCCAATCAGATTCACCAGGCGGGGTAGCAGTCCACGACAGCGAGCGACACACCTGAGCCGGAGGACCAGTCGATCCACACCGCCCCATCCGCCTGCGTGTAATCACCGGCAGGCCACACCGCTGTCGTGACCTCGCCGTCAGCAGGGACGGTCACGGGCCGGCCGAGGCCAGTCGCGGCAGGGTGGCGGTAGCGGAAGGTGGCAGTGACGTCGGCGCCGGAGGTGTTGCGGATGATGACGATGCTGGTGCCACGGTTGCGGAACCTGTTGCCGTTGAACACGTCCGCGCTCGACCACAAGGTAGGGGCGGAGGCGTCGGTAACAGGGTCGAGAGGTTTCGTGACCTGCCGATACCCGGTGACGACGCCGGGCGCTGAAGCGGTCGCTGTTGCTGCCGCAACGGTGGTGCGGGTGACGTCCGGCCGGGACGTCACATTCGCTGTGCTCGTGGCGGCGGCTGTGGTCTGCCGGGAAGCGGACAGCACGTTGGCGGTCGCCGCTGCAGCGGCAGCGACCGCGGTCGTTTCCCGGGTCGCCGCCCCCGTGGAGGCCACGTTCGCGGTAGCAGCCGATACGGCGGTGGTGGTGTGGACGATGACGCTGTTCGTGGTCGCGTCCGCCGCCGCAACAACGGTGGTCGCTGCCGCCGCCGCTGCGGGGGACGACACCGCTGCTACGGCTGTCACGCCCACGGTGATGGTGGGGGTGACGTTGACGCCGCTGTCCGCGCCCGCCGACACGGTCACGCTGGTGGTGTGGTCGACCGCTGCGGTGATCGCCGCTGCCGCGGTCGCCCCCGCAGTGACTGTCGCGGCCACATCGGCAGCAACGGGCGGCAAGTTGATGTTGTCGAACACCGCTGGTGAACCCGCAGCGGTCGACGTCGCCCGGATCGCTTCCAGGTCGACTGTCAGCCTGTTTGACCCGCGAATCGCGGCGGGGGTGGGCTGCGTATCAACCGGGTCGCCCCACGCCACACCGTCGAGGCTGACGTAGAAGGACAGGTTCCCGGCGGACTCGACGATCCGATACCAGCCGCCGGACAGGACTGCCGCGAACCCGCCGGTCGGCGTGTACGACTTGTCCCACTGCGTCGTCGAGGCAGCCACGGCGAACCAGCCGAGCGTTCCCGTCACCGAGTTGACGTATGCGCCGACATAGGTGTTGAACCCGGACGGCACGTCGAACATGGTCAGGCGGGCGTTCGCGAACCCAGCAGAGTCCTGCGGGGATGGGGGCGCCATGTAGGCGGTGACCGAGCTGTCGGCAAGCGTGTACTGGCCGGCAGTCTCGTAGTAGGAGAACGTGTTGTTGGCGAGAGCCGTGACCCGCGCTTGCCCGCCTGTTTCGGCGACGGTGCCGCTGTTGAACGGCCACTTGACGGTGTCGACAGTGTTGTCGTTGAAGTTGTCGACAAGCGTCTCGGTGTGGTGGGCGAGGACCCGGTTGGGGTCGGAGAACTCGATCCAGCCCGGCCTGACCGTCGGCCCGGTGGTGCCGCCCGTGCCCCCCGATCCGAGGTCGGTGGTGCCAGTGTTGCCGTAGTTGATGGTGCCGGTGAAACCGGTCGATGTGGTTTGGGCCTGATACCCGATCTCGACGACGACACGGTCGCCGACACTGCAGGCGACGGTGGAGATGTTGCGGGTGCTTTCACCGCGGCCGGTGGCGGCGGTGGCCCATTCGAGGCCGCCGATGTCGTTGGCGAGGACGGTGCCGCGCACAACGTCGCTGTCGCCTTGGGTGACGAAGATGTGCAGGTGGAACACCATGTTGGCGTTCGTGGACGACTCCAACACGCCGATGATCCACTGCACGGTGCCGGACAAGTTCCCGGCCCGGTCGATCGGATCACTGATCCAACGCCCCAACAGCACGTCATAGTTGGTGGTGGCCGACGACTTCGTCCCCGCTGCCGTCGTGGCCGTACCCGACGGCACCGGCCCGAGCTGACGCGCCAACGACGCCGTGGACAGGTCCCACGCGCCGCGCTTCGTGGCCGGTGTGTACCCGGCCGCCGTGTTCGTCAGATAGAGGCGGGTCGGGGCGGGGGACACGGATGCTGCGAGGGCGGTGCCGGCCGCTGTGGTTGTCGCGGTGGCGGCGCCGGTGGGGCTGCTGCTGGTGGTGTTCGCGATGTCGGACGGGAACAGGCCGTCTGCGTAGAACGCCACCGCGCCCCCTCAAGATCAGATAGTGCGCGGGTGTGGACGGGGAGGGGGTTAGGCGGGCGTGACGAGCACGGCGGACGCGCCCGAGCCGCCAGACTTGACGATCCACTTGCGGATGACCGCCCCGGCTGTGCCGATCGAGTTGGTTTGGGTGCCGCCGTCAGTCAGCACCTTGATGTGCTCGACAAGGTTCGGCTGCGTCGTGTCGGTCGCCGTCGAGGTGATCATCACCTGGGAGGTTTCCGTGTACCACATGCCGATACCGCGAACCCAGTTATTGACGGCGTTGGTGTCGAGCTGGATGAGCTTCGTCCCGGTGGAGCCGTCGCGGAGCTGCCAGTAGTTGCCGTCAACCTGGTTGCCTTCACCGTTGGCGATCTGGAGGCAGGTGTCGAACTGCTCCAAGTTGATGCCGTGCCACTTGGTGTGGGTGACCGGGCCGGTGCCGCCCAACCAGATGCCGGTACACCCAGTGCCGGAGGCGATGGCCTCGCACATGATGAACTCGCACTGGTTCATGTTGCCGGTGGCGTCGGTGGACTCGATCTTGTAGGCGAACCGGCCGTTGCCGACAAGGTCCATGAAGCAGCGCTGCACGGTGAGGTCGCCGGGGTTGAACTCGGCGTTGGTGGAGTACATGCGCATACCGTTGCCGCAGCCGTTGACCTCGATGTTCTCGAACACCGACCGGAACGGGGAGTCGAGGTGCAGCCCGTACCCGGAGTGCGAGGCGAAGTCCCCGACAATGGTCAGGTTCTTGAACGACGACTGCCAGAACGAGCGGTACCCGGCCGTCGCGTTCCCCGCCGTCGAGGAGATGCCGTGCGCCGTGCTGGTGGCCGACCCGAGGTCGATGCGGAAGTTGTGCAGGTGCACCTTCGCGCACGCGTTGATCTCGATCGCCGACGCCTGCCCCGTCCCCAACACCAACGACGTGTTCGACGGGCCAGTGCCCATCAGCATGATGTCCTGCTCGATGTCCACGTTCCCGGCCCCGGCGATGGTGATGCGTGTGGCCAGATTGAACGTGCCCGGCGACAAGAGCACCGCGCCGCCGCCCTGGCCTTGCAGCGCGGTGATCGCAGCCTGAATCTCCGTGTTGTCCGCGGTGCCGTCGCACGTGTAGTCCGCGCGGGCCTTGTCGGCTGCGGGCGCATCGTTGGCGGCGACGTACAGGGTGGACTTAGCCACAAGGTCCCCTTTCCGGGGTTAGCGAGAAGGGGGACGCTGGTCCTGCCCCGCACGATCGGCGGGGCAGGACATGGGCGGCGATCAGGCGGCGAGGGGCGTGAAACTCAAGGTCAGGGAGCTGAACGAGAGGGTCGACCCGTTGATGACCGGGACCGGGGTCGTCAGCTGCGCCGACTGCAGGAAGTTGCCGGACGTCAACGCGTCCCAGAACGACACGAACTTGATCGTCTCCGACGACGTCATCGAGTACGAGCCGACCGAGGACAGCGTCATCGAGCCGGACGACGCCGCGTTCCAGGTGACCGCGTTGCGGGTGGTCACCGCCGACGCGTTCGCGGTACCCGCAGCGCCGGGGTCACCAACATCGGTGTGCAGCTTCATGTACACCGTGCGGGCGCTGACGGCGTTGTTGCGGAAGTTGTCCAGGAAGCCGTTCGCGACGGCAGCAGCAAGGCCAACGGCCATGGTTACTCCTCAGGCAGGACGGGATGGCCGTTCTCGTCGAGGACGGTTCCGTCGGGATGGGTTGCGACTGCGGTCGCGGTGATCTCGATCAGCCCTTCGACGAGGGGCTTGACGTCGTGCTCAGACATGCGTGTCTCCTGTGGGATGGAGGGGGGCGTTGCGGGCAGGCCGAGCAGCCCCACACCCGCGACGGGATGAGGGGCTGCTCGGGGCTGCAGAAAGGTGAGGGACCCGGAAGGGGTCAGACCTCGACCACGGCGATCGTCACCGTCGTCCCAGATGACCAGTCGATGTGAACGGTGCCGTCCGGCTGGTTGTACTCATCCGGAGGCCACACAGCGGTGGTGATGTCGCCGGTGGTGGCAGGGATGGTGATCTCCTTGCCAGCGTCGGTGTCGACACCGTCGATGGTCTTCCCGAACTTGACGGTGGCGGTGACGACAGAGCCGGACGCGTTCTTGATGCGCAGGATGCGGCGGCCGTTGTTGGAGAAGCTGTTCCCGTTCGCGGCGTCGACCGCGGCGAACGTGACGGACATGCCTGCGCGGGTCGGAACCTGCGGGGTCAGGGCGGTGTAGGCCACGGTTAGCCCTCCTCGTTCTCAGTGGTGGGCTTCGCGGCCGGGCCGCGCTTCGCCTTCGCGGGCGCCTTCACAGGCGCATCAGATGCCGGCTCCACCCAGGGGGAGCCGTCCGCGTTCACACGCACCAGAGCGCCCGAAGCGAGACGCCCCGCGATGCCCTCACCGAGGGGAAGGTCCATCGGGATGATGTCGCCGCCCTCGCCCCGGATGAACCAGGTCTCGGCAGCAGTCATCAGGCGTCCCGGGGGAGCCGGAAGGCGCGGATGGTGACGTTGGCGGGGGTCTCGTAGTCGATCCACACCTGGCCGTTGTTGCGCAGGTAGCGGCCCGAAGTGAGCGGCCCGATCTTGGTGGTGCCGATGGGGCAGGCGACGACGAGGTCGCCGTAGCCGGAGTGGAGGGCGGGCGGGTAGTCGCCGGCCTTCACGGTGACGTCGGTTTCGGCGGTGGCGACGGTGACGTCGAGGAACACCAGCTCGGGCTTCGCGTCGTCGTTGATCTTCGTGCGGGTGTTGGTGTCGATGTAGTGGCCGTCGACGGTGCCGGTCGTGCCGGAACCGTTCGCGACGGACCCGTTCGACTTCAGAGCGGTGACGGTGAGAGCCGTGCGTGCCAAGGGAATCTCCAGAAAAGGGAGGAAGTTGGGGAGCAGCCGCACCCCTCGCCACCAATCGGGGACGGGGGCGCGGCTGCGTCTTTCTGAAAGCTGCGGAGGCAGCCGGGGGTCAGGACCCCTTGACCGCGGTGCCCTTGGCGATGAACTCGGGGCGGAACACGGTCGCCCCGTACAGGTAGAGGCCGCGGATCGCGTCAGCGAAACGGGTCTGCGACCGGTACGCCTCAACCTCGGTGATCTGCGAGGCGAAGGTGATGGCCTTCGCCGAACCCGCGGTGATCACAAAGTTGTTGCTCGTCGGCTCCGGCACATTCCGGGACCGCAGGATGGTGAACCCCGCCGCATCGCCGACCGTGCCGGTGCGGAGCGCGCCCGCGTTGGCGGACTTGTCGGCCTCGATGAAACGGGGGTCGCGGCGCAGCAGCCCGTACACCCACGGCGGGACGACCGCGTAGCGGCCTTCCTCCGGGACGTCCTGCTCGTCGAGGCGGACGCCCAGCGGGACCAGGAGGTCGTCGTACACCTTCCGGGCCTCGGCCTCCCACGAGGTGGGGGCGTTCATGTCCGCGGTGACCGTGCCGACGTTGTTCGCCGTCGGGATCTGGGTGTGCAGGCCGGCGATGTACCGGTCGATGCCCTCGGCGATGGCGTAGCCGGACTCGTCGGTGGCCTCCGGCATGAAGTCTGCGCGGGCCTGACGCTTGTCGACGTCGTCGACGGCGATCGCCCAGTACTTGGCCTGGTCGACGCGGAAGGTGCGCTGCGCGGTGTTGATCTGCTCCGGGGTGACGACCGTGCTGTCGGGCACGTAGTCGTACACGTTGGGGCGGCCAACAGTGGTGACGTGGACAGTGTCACCGGCCTGCGCGATGTCGCCCTCGTAGTCGCGGTTGACGACGGCGGGGCCACCGTAGACGAGGCGCTTACGGAGCGCGGCCTCGATGTTGCCGGACCAAAGCTCCGGCACAAAGTTACGAATCGACATTGGGTCTCCTGGGGGAGCGCGCACACACGTAAGCCCCCGATGTCACGCACAGGTCGGGGGCTTGGTGGTGCGGTGGTGGCGGCGCGAAGGGGTGCGCCGGGGAGGGGCTTCGGCTAGATCAGGAGCCGCCGAGGAGCCGCGAGAACCTGCCGTCGGCGGTCGCCTTGGCGATCTCCTCGGGGCTCATGCTCGCGATCTTCGCGCGGTCGGTGATCTGGTCGGTTGCGCCGGATCGGCCTGCGATCTCGGCGCCGCTTCGAGTCGCCACCGGGGCAACCTTGAGCTTCGGGTTTGCCGCTACTGCGGCTTCGATAGCCGACGCCAGGTCGGCCTTGAACGTTTCGCTGCTCGGGTCGAGCTTGTCGACCGTTGCGCGGAAGGTGCGGGAGTCCAGCAGAGCCTCAGCCTCGACACCGGCAGCGCGGGCCGCCCTTTCGGCGGCCTGCTCGACGCGGAGGGAACGGAGCTGTGCGTCCCGGTCCGCGAGGGCCTTGGCGGCCTCGGCCTCCGCAGTGGCCTTCTCCGCTGCCAACTGCTCCGCCAGCTTGGCGGGGTCGACAGGCTCGTCCCCCTGGGGGTTGAACACCGCGGCCAGGGCGTCCATCTGCGCCTTCAGCGTGGCCGCCTCGGCAGCGGACTGCTCGTACCCGGCCATGCGCTGCTCCAGGGCGGCCCGGGCATCGTCGGATGCCTTCAACCGGTCGCGGAGGGCCTTCGCCTCGCGGCGGGCCTTCCGCTCCGCTGCGCTGACCGTGGTGTCGGTGTCGTCGGTGTCGACGTCATCGACCGGGGCGGGCGGCTGGGTCTGCTGCGGCATCTGCGCCGGCGTTGGGGCCGGTGCGGCAGGTGCCGTCGGGGGAGTGGCGGGCTCGGCCGGAACGTTCTCGGCCGAATCCGTGGCACCCTCGACGGGCGCGGGAGACGTGGGGGCAGTCATGGGGGGACTCCTGTGGGTCACGGAACGCCACCAGGGCGCCCCGAAATCACCCCGCCACCAGGGCAGGGATGCGTTAGGGGAGAGGGTGTTAGCGGGCGGCGGTGATCTGTTCGCGGTCCCGGCGGCGGGCCACACCCGTACGGGCGGTGTGGTCGGCGATGGCCTGCTGCCAGCCTTTGCGGCGGGCCTCAGCGGCGGCACGGGTAGCCGGGGTGAGGGCGGCGTCCTCGCGCATCCGCCACGAGCGGACGTGGCGTTCCATCGCCCGCAAACGCTGCTCGTCGCGGTACCGGTCGGGGTCGTGGGCGGCGCGGGGAACAACAGTCCGCGGCCCTGTCCAGGCTGTCACGTTGTGGTGACAGTTCGGGTGCATCAACCCGGCCGCGACAGCGTCGGCGAGCGTCCCAGCAACCCGGGTGCGGTAGCGGCGCCCGTCCGCGTCCCGAACCCGCACTGTGCGGGGGGCGCGTTCGGGGCTGATCCGCAACACCCGGCCCTCCCAGGGGCGGCACAACGGGCAGGCGCCTTGGTGGTCGGACACCACAACAAGGTTGAGCCCGGCCTCCTGGAGGCGTTGCGTGTAGGCGGCGACATGCGCGCGGGTGGCGGCAGTCCTGGTGGCCATCTCCGTGTACGAGACGATGTTCCAGCGGCGGCCCCGCTCGTCCACGAAATCCACGACACCCATGTCGGCGAACCGGTTGAGTGCGCGTTGGGCACGGTGCAGGCGGTCCAGCTCGGCATTGCCGGTGATCGGGGACCCCAGCATCGCCTCTGCGATCACCCTGCGGTAGACGTCCGGGGTGCCCCGCAGGATTTGGGTGTGGACGGGGGCGAGCCGGTAGGCCAAATCGTCGGCGATCCTGTCCCGCTCCAACACCCCGCCCGGGGGCATCACCGAGGGTTTCCCCCGGGTTTGCCGGGTGGCGTCCGTCCGGCCGCGGGTGGCGGCGTCGATGACGGCCCGGCGGGCTGCCTGCACGCCGACGGTCACGAGCCGGTCCGCGACCAGCACCGCGGCTCGCGCGAGTTCCTTCTCCGCGATCGGGGACAGGCCGGGGTTGGGGGAGGTGAGGGATGCCAGGACTTGGGCGGTGATGGCGCGGAGCAGGTGGCGGGTCGCGGCCCTGTACTGGTAGGGGACCCGGTTGAGGGGGTTCGCCATGGCCCTCTCCGGTCAGTCAGGGGGTGGGCTGGCCGTCGCTGTCGTCGCCGGGGCCCGGCTCGTCGCCGTCGCCGTCGTCGTCGTCGTCGATGTCGGGTTCGGTGTCGTCGTGGGCGCCGAACATCGAGATGGGGTCCGGCGCGGCCGGTTTCTCCTCGCTGATGCGGGCCACCTCGTCCTGGACCTGCTTGTCGTCCCAGTCGGCGTGAACCATCTTCACCAGGGTTTCGGTGGAGGCGGCCTCAGCAGACCGGAGGAGGTTCGCGGTCTGCGCCTTCGTCAGCTGCGACTCGGACACGGTCTCCGGGAAATGCACCTCAGGCACAAGCTCGGGGTTTCCCTTGCCCTTGAAGTGGGCGCGGTCGATGTCCAGCATGATCCGCGTCAACTCGACCAGAGCGGGTCGCCACCTGCGGATTTTGGCGTTGCGGGTGTTCTGGGTGCGGGTCTGCCGATTCCACGACTCGGTAGCGGTCAACGCGTTGGTGTCGTCCAGCCCGAACGTTTGCGGGGAGTATCCGGCGCCGGCGGCGATGCGCTCCATCAGAGCGTTGGCGGTGGCGGCGTGTTCCTGGTAGCGGATCGCGAACTGGGTGGTCGTCAACTGCAGAGCGCCGTCGGGCGGGGACTCCAATCCCACATAGACCTCGCGGTCGATGTCGGCGATGGCGCCCTTCCCGGGGCCGCGGGTTTCCAGCATGTGCTGCGGGACGTGAATCCTGCTGCGGCCGTGGCGGACGTCGCGCATCCAGGAGGACCACACGTCGTCGAGGGCGTCCAAGTCCTGCTCGACACCTGCGATGTCGGCGCGCCCCATGTCGCGGGCTTGGGGGATGTGGCGCCAGGTGATGGTGCGGGCGTTGGGGATGCCGACGACGGCCAACCGGTCGGTGCCGGTTTCGATACCGGACCCGGTGCGGGTGTCGTCGGAGATCATGGCGTCGGAGATCAGCGCTGCGGTGTCGGGGTGCTCGGTCAACGGGACGGGCCGGCCCAAACTGCGTGCGTCGCCAAGCCAGGCGGAGTGCCACACGATGCCGCGCTCATGATGTTCGAGGTGGCGGAGGATCGACCCGTTCGCTTCGACGAACTCGCGGACGAAGGTGACTTCGGTGAGGCGCCCGTAGCGGTAGGTGGGGAACGCCGCATCCGCGTCCACGCTCGACAGGAGGGGGGCGGTGGGGTCGACGTCCATGTCCCAACCGGCCCGCAAATACACCGACCCCAACGCGGCGCACGCTTCGGCGGCCTCATGGAACACGGTGTGCGCGGTCTCGCCCATCAGCTCATCGATCCGTGCCTGGGTTTCGACCGCGCCGGTCGCCTCGGCGTCGGCGTCCCCGATCAGAATCTGCGGGGGCTGACCGAACAGCAGATCAGCACTGACCTGCGCGATTTCGGCGGCGACGGGCATGTGGAGCTTCGTGAGCTGCTGCCCGGACGGGTTCTGCTGGCCCCAAAAGAACCGGGACCAGGCGCCCGCCAGGCCGCCACGGGACGCCCAGCCTGAGCCCTGCTGCGCCCACGACTGCACGGTCGAGTTGCCGGTGAGGCCGCCGTACACCTGCGCCAGCAGCTCAGGCGAGCCGGACCACCAGGCGCCCCACTTCGCGATGTCCGAGTACGGCAGTTCGAGCTCGCGCGGGGGGAACTCGTTGGAGGTGGTCAGCATGGACATGGGGGGTTCCTCCGGTGCGCGGGTGCGGGTCGAACCCGCACCGGGCGGGGAGGGAGACAAACGGGGTTGCTGCGGCAGCCCACGCGCGGCCCTGGGGGAGCCGTGGGGGCTGGGCCGGGCAGACGTGGGCTGCCGCAGCGCGGTCACCGCCCCTGGGGGCTCGCTTGGGCGGCGAGACGGGCGGGACCGCTTCTCCTGGGTAGGAGCAGGTTGTTAGGCGTCGGCGCCGTATGCGGCGTCGCGGGCCTTGCGCAACGCGCGGATCATGCGGTTGCAGCCGTCGCGGTCCAACGTGACGTGCCAGCCGTCGAACGGCTCGTCTTCGAGCTGCGGGTTTGTGCGGGTGTTGACGGTCGCGACCTGCACGGCGTGCGGGGACCAGCCAACCTCTGCCCGCCACCCGGGCTGCGTCTCATCATCGATATTGGTCTTCGGCATATGCCGTCTCCCATCACGGGTCAGCCCATCACGGGCTCGGGGTTCAACCGACACACCCACCCCGCGACACGAATGCCAGCAGGGTGGGTGTGTGGTGTGCCGGCCCGACGACAGCGGCACCCCCACCAGGGCAGCCGTCACGAACCGGAACTCGGGGCCTGGGATCAGCTCCAGGACTTGTTGGCGCTCACGCGGCGATCGGCGGGAGCGGGGTGCGCTCGATGTCCACCATCAGCTGGTGGACTCGGCCGCCCTGATCGGGGAGGTAGGGGAACCGGGCGCGGTCACGAAGCTCGGCGGCGACACACCCCCCGACAGGACCCGGGTACACGTGCTCCGCCTTCGTCGCCGCCCTGTGCAACCTGCCAGCCATGTCCCCAGTCATGCGGGTGGCCGGCGGCTCCACCGGGTCGGTAGGGGCGGGCGTGTCGAGGAAGTTGGGTGTGGGCCGGTGCAGGCGGGAGATCATCGTGTTACTCGCTTCCCCGTTTGGAACCCGAACCGGGTGTGCTGGTCGATGTGCTGGTGGGCGTCCCGCATGGCGCGGCGCCAGGTGCCGGACGCTTCGCCTGCTTGGCAGCGCCAGCACTCCCAGCCCCAGCGTTTCGTGTCGGTGAACCGCTGCACTTGCACCCTCACCGGGCGCGTTCGCCTAGATCGCGCAGACTGGCGTGGAGATCAGCGACAATCTTGCGGGTGTCGCTGTGGTCCAGGCGCACCACCAGCGGGCGGAAGTGGCGGGCCGCTACCAGCGCCACCCAGCCCACCGCTGCGAACCCGATAGCGAGCATGCCGAGCATCCCGAACTGGATGCCCAGAGCCAACCGGATGGTGCAGGCGAGGGTGTTGCAGCCGCTGATCGCGAACGCCACGTTGGCAAGATCAGAGAGGATGGTGACGGCGAGACGGCGGTTCACGCGTCCTCCTCGTCGAGGCATTCGTCGCAGACGCAGTCGTCCCCGCCGGGGCACGGATCGAACAGGTCACTCACGGTGTCCCCACCTCGAAGACCACGAACGGCTCCGGGTCATACCCCGCAACCACAGGAGGCTTCGCGGCCAGCCCAATCACCCGAACCACGTTGGTCGGAACTGTCATGTAGTGCGGCACAGCCCGGAAGAAGCGGGGCGTGAACGCCGGCACCACCTGCGGGGCGAGCACCGCGACCACAGCGTTCCCGTCGGAGGTCGTCTCGGGGAGGACGCCGATGATCTCGGCGTCTTCCGACAGGCTGACCGTGGTCGGCCAGCTGCCGAGGGGGACGAGGAACGTCTGCACACTGCGTACGTCGCTGCTCATCGACGCACCGCCCTGCGCACCACAGCGGCAGCGATGTTGACGGCGGCGAGGCACACGAACACCAGCCAATACCCGAACGGCGGCACCGCGGGGAATGCGGTGTGGATGCCTCCGAGGGCGAGCATGACGATCCAGGCTGCGAGGAACGGCGCTGCGAAAAAGGCGAGGCAGCCGACGAGGACGCCGACGGACTCGGCGGTCGACTTCGGTGCGCTCATCGTCGCCCCCTCCGGACACGGGCTCGGCGGCGTAGCGCGTAGGCGTGGCCGTCGATAGCCAGCGGGGCCGGCGAGGAGTAGCCGCGGCAGTGACGGGCGATGATGCGCAGCCACGGCCGGAACGCTCGGACCAGGCGCTGGAACGCCTCGCCGATCCGCTTGAACACGGCACGGACGCCGTCGATGAGGACGGACCAGTCGTTGAGCAGGTCGGCTGTCTCGGCTGGGGCGGTCACTCGGTCACCGCCTCGTAAGTGGCGGCGAAGACGTCCGGCTTGCACGGATAGAACTCGCCCTGCACGCCGCGGATGATCCAGTCGCCCGGGGAGGCGGCCATCGTGCCTTCGAGCGTCTGGATCAGCATGATCGGCGTGCTGTACCGAACCTCGTCAGCGAGCGCGTGAGTGTCGCCCACAGCCTTCATCCAGTCGACGATGGCGAGGTAGTCGTCGATGCCGTTGAACTGCATGGCCTCGATGACGACCGGTCGCTTCCGGTACCGCTGCGGGCCGCTCATGCGGTCACAGCCGGATGCCAGGTTGCGGCCTCGTAGCCGAGACCAGCACACAGCCTGGACGGCTCATCCACAGCGGCGCCGAGGTGGAGGGTGTGGCCTGCCTCCCGGAACTCGAACCCTGCCGGCATCAACACGCACAGGGCGGGGCCGTCGTCGCGGATTGCGGTCACCGTCGCAGCGCAGCAGGTGTGGCCTGCGGGCTCGCCGGGGATGCTGTCCGCGACGTAGTGGACGTCCATCCCGATGTAGGGGACAGGCTCGGCGGGGGTCTTCTTGCGGGCGGCCATCAGGAGGACACCCCGATGTACTCGACCCGCACCCACTGGCCCGCCGGGAATACCGCGCACGGCCCGCCGTTGGCGCCGAGCACCTTGAGGTGGCCGTAGTCGAGGTGATGGTTCCAGTCGTTCGCCGTCGGGAAGTCGGCGGACTGCATGCCATCGGGCAGGTACACGCGGACGCCAGGTGTTGGGGTCTCGTCGGGCATGGTGGGGCTCCTCTGTGGGGGAGGGGTAGGAATGTCACGCTGCGTAGAGAAATTGGAGGCGGAATGGACTCTGCCCACCGACTGGTAACTACCGTCCGTGAGATCAGGCCGCGACGGCCATCGACGGGATATAGCGGCGCCACAACGTCTCCGTGGACGCCACGACGTAGCGGGCGGCATCCGCGGAATGGTCATCCACCTTCGCCGGCTTGTCCTCGCCCCGCTTAGCCGCCTTCGGGTCCCACGAGTAGTTCGGTAGCTCCTTCAAGAGCCCCTTGCACGACTCGTGGACCACCAGCTGGCCCGTCCCCAACAGGGACGACACCAGGCGGATACCGTCCAGCACCTCGTTCTTCGCGTTCATCACGTTCGTGACGCCGTCGCGGAACAGCTGCAGCTTGAACCCGGCTGCGGCTGGGTCGACCGCGATCCACTCGGGCCGGCGGTCACCAAGCCACGCCCGGATGTCGCGGGATAGTTCGGTGTCCGTCTTCTGTGACATGGACTGCTTCGAGTCGTGCCGGTACTCCGACACCAGGACCAGGCGTTGCGGGGTCTTCGCGACCGGGTCGGCGGCCTGCACTCCCAGCATGATCGCCGAGGTGGGGTTGGCGATACCGACGTCGATACCCACACCAGGGATAGCGATGAGCGGCGGGATAGGGCCGCGGAGGATGTGGCGGTCGCCGTCGAACATGTCGTAGACCAGGCCCTCAGCCAGGCACCACTCACCCAAGATGAGCCGGCGATGAGCCAAGCCCGACAGGGCATTCGACACGTTCCGGATGTACGACGGCTTCAACGTCGGGTTGTCGGCCATCTGGAACGAGAAGCGGTGCAGGTCGAGCCGGCCGTCGCCCTCACACGTCTCCGGGCAGCGGAGGCCGCCGCACATCTCACACGGCCACGTGTCGAGCTCGCCGTCACGGGTGAGGTGCTGGCGGGCCTTGTCGAGGAGGTCCGTCTTCATCCAGTGGAACGGGCCATCCGGATTCGATGTGACCCAAATGCGGCTGTCGTCGATCGACATCCGCGTAGTGAGCATCTCCCAAAACGACTTCGGGAGAGTTGAAAGCTCGTCGCAGTAGGCGCCCGCGAGACTGAGACCTCGGATCTTCTCCTGGCTCGTCTCATCGTTCGCACCGACCAGATACACCTTGCGGCCCAGGATGTACGCGGTGCCGGACCCGTGGACGATGCGGCAGCGCTTCGGCCCCAGCATCTCCACCAGCGGGTCCAGCAAATTCCTGATCAGGGTCCTCTCAGTGCGTCCGCACATGAGAAGAGGCCCTGCCGGCCCAACCCGGATGAACTCCAGCCACGACAGCAGCGACGCGATCGTCTTACCCGACCGGACCGAGCCCTCGAAGACGTTGATGTGCGCGTCGCACATCCCAACCGCCCGCTGCGCCTTCCCGACAAGGGGTGCGACCTTCACGATCAGTCCTTGCCGAGGACGTCACGCAGCCACGAGTCGACAGCCGATGCGCCAGAGTCGTCGCGGGCGTCGTGCTTCTCAACCTCCATCGAGGTCTTGATCGCGGCACCCACCGAAGCCATGAAGTTCCGGACATCCCCCGCCGGCGGCAACAGCAGCGTCCGAACCTCACCGGTCGACGTCACCACATCGCACGGCTCCCACAGGCGTTCACGAATCCGGACAGCGTCCGCCAGGTGGTCCTCGGCGAGTTGGGCGCGCACCGCGACGTTGTCGATCTGCTTCGCGCGTGACGCGCGCGCGGTGGCTGTCCGGTCAAACGCGCGACCTTCGAGGCCGTTCTCGCGGGCGATGTTGCTGATGGTGCCGGGGGAGCGCTTGTACTTGCGAGCGATGGCGTTGCGGGGGAGTTCGCCGGCGTTGATGTCGGCGAGGATCGCGGCGCGTTCCTCCGGGGTGATCGGCTTGGCCATCGGTTGGGGTCGCTTTCGGGGCCTACAGCCACCAGGGCTTGCAGGGTGCCGGAACCGTGGGCCGCCAGGGCTACACGGGGGCAGGGGATAGGACAGGTGGTGTCAGGCGGCGGGGAGGTCGAGGGTCATCTCACGCGTCGCTAGACGGCGGGCGATGATCTCGCAGTAGGACTCTTCGAACTCGACACCGATCGCGTGGCGCCCGAGCAGGGCGGCAGCGACGAGGGTCGAGCCCGACCCCGAGAAAGGGTCCGCGATGACCCCGGGGGGGCGGCAGCGATAACGGTCTCCATCAGGCCGATCGGCTTGGGGGTCGGATGGCCGACCTTCTTGGAGAGCGCGGCCAAGCCATCCCCGGTTCTGAGGACGGAGGGGAGACGTTTGCGGTCGCCGCGGAGCCATCGGCCGATCACGTACATCTCCTCGTGGGAGACACCGAACGCGGCGGCGAGATCGCCCATTCCGGAGCCGACACCGTCGGACTTGTCCCAGACGACGAGGTTGCGGGTGCCTGCGGGGCGGGTGCACTTCCAGGAGCCGAACACTGCGGCAGGCTTGGTCGTGCCCCACAGGGTGAGTGCGGTGTCCCGAATGCCCGTGTCGCGGTCTCCCGCGATGGCGCGCTTTTCCTTGTCCCATCCGGAAACGTGGGCGACGCCGTAGGGCGGGTCGGTGACTAGGACGTCGGCGTCGAGCCACGCCGTGTGCTCGCGGCAGTCACCGTGATAGAGGGTGACCAGGTCGTCCTGGTAGTAGGGGGTGACCATGTGGGGTGGCCTCCGAGGTCGGGGGCCGCCCCGTGGGTTGGCCGTCAGGGGTGGGCGCGGTTGTCCGCGTGGAAGCGGTCGAGGTCGCGTTCTGCGGCCTGGTAGGAGCGGGCGCGACGAGATCGACGGCTGCCCCGGACGACATCCTGGGCATACCGGAGGGAGACACCGAAGCGTTCCGCGATCTCTCGATAGAGAAGACCCTCAGCGGCTCGAAGCCGCCGCATCTCTGCGACGTCGTCATCACTGAGCTTGATGCCAGCGTGGTCGTCGCCCCAGATTTGAGCCTGGCGACCCTTGCGGATCATGTCGTGGACGTTGTCGAGCTGCGCGCCGAGGAACAGGTGCGATGGTCGAACACACGGAGGGTTGTCGCAGCGGTGGCAGACCACCATCCCCGCCGGGATCGGACCGTTCCGCTCGATCCAGACGATGCGGGTAGCCATCTTGGTGCCGTGCTTCCGGCCGCAGTGTCCGTAACCGGTCTTGAGCCGGGAGCCCGGCCACTCCCAGCACTCACCCGGTTCGAGCGCCGCCGGGTCTGTCGCACACTTGAGGAGAAGCGCGTCGGTCCGGGCGATCCGGGCGACCTTGGGCGGGATGAAGTGCGGGTCCCCATAGTTGCGGAACCGGGAGTAGTGCACGGAGCACCAGCCCTTCATCCCCTTGCCTCGGGGAGCGTGCTTGGTGCATCCGTCAATCGAACACGTAGCATCAGCCACGTCGACTCCAAACCAGTCGGCCACACCCCGGGGCTGTTAGCGCAGCCGCCGGGGCCTTTCGTTCGATTCTACTCGAACAAGTGGTCGATTATGGGCTCTGACCTGCGGAGCTACTGTGAAAGCGATCTAGTTCACGCTCCGCCGCCTGATAGCTCCGAGCCGCCTCACTCTGGGAGCGGAGTTGGCGGAGCTTTTCGAGGTGCGCGTCCGCCTTCGCCCGCGTGGTGAGTCTCGTCATCAGGAGGTCGGCGATGTGGTCGTCCGCCTCCGCCTGGACTTCGGCCTCGGCCATGGACCGGCAGCCGTCGGCGCGGGCCCGGAGGATGGCCTTCGCCCGCGCTGTTTTGTGGGCTGCCTCAGCCCGAGCTGCGGCGTCGTTCACGGCCGGGTAGGCGTCCGCCTGCACCCCATACTCGACTGCTGTGCGGGCGAGGTGGGCGATACCAGCGGACGGGATGTTGGCGGCGATGTCGCGGGGGTCCTGCGGGCGGGTCACTGGGGGATGGCCTGGTCGTCGAGGTAGGCGTTGAGCTCGGCGAGGCGCTGCACCTGGGCGTGCATCGAGCGGCCCTCCACGGCGGGGCGGAGACGGTCCCGGAACGCGCCCTGCTCGATCAGCGACTCGGCGATGAGGGCGACGTCGAGAGCGGACAGCTTGGGGTACTTCCCGGTCTCAGCCTGGACGTGGCTGAGGGCTGCGATGACCATGTGGACTGGGTCCGGGTCGAGTGTGTAGACGCCGCCGCAGGTGATCTCGTCGCTGGTCACGTCTGCTCCCGCCGCCACAGGGCGCGCTCACGCTGTCGTGCGCTTCGCATCCTCAGCCGCTTGATGGTGTGGGTACGGTTGCGTCGGTTGTCTCGACGGCAGTACCGGCATCCGCAGAGGGCCCATCGCCAGGTGTGGGAGTTGCCGAGCATGCCGGGCATGACGGCTCCCCACTGCTGGACGGGACGACAAGGAGGGGGATCGTCGGGGCTGGCCGGGTAGTGCGTGTGGCCGCAGCCGACGACGTCGTGCGCCGGGTTGAGCTCGGAGCCGCCGCAGTCGTTGCCGCCGTCGTGGCCGAGGATGTGGCGGGGGCAGGGAACACGCCCTCACCCCCGCCCATCGAGGCCGACGAGGAGTTGCCGGCGGGCAGCGTGGCCAGCCCCCCACCGATCAGCACCGCCACCCCCGACGCGCACGCAGCGGCCAACAGCTGCAGGCGGGTCCACGGCTTGCGTCGTGCGCGGTGCCGGACCCGGGGCAGCGGGGACGTGTCCACGACACCCCCCAACGCGCGTTTCCGCAGGTCTATCCGTGTTACAATTTGTGTGTGCCGAAGACAGGTGGGCGCCGCTATCTCCCCGTCCGCATCAGCGATCAGGGGTACGCGGCACTGAAGAAGCGCGCCGAAGACGAGAGCAGCGGGAACGTCTCCGAGCTGGTCCGGCGCATGCTGAAGTTCGCGCTCACGAACATGCCGAAGGGGTGGACATGATCCACAGCCGAGACGTCGACCTGTCCACGATGCGCGACAGCCAGCAGCTGGAGCACACCTTCCGGTGTGGCCACACGCGGCGTTGCACCGTCAAGAAGGCACGGGAAGACCCTGCCCTCTGCTGGCCGTGCAGACAGGCCGAAGACGAGCAGCGGCGAGCTGACCCGGCCCATCGAGCAGCGAAGCAGGCCGCCTACCGTGAGCAGGTTGCGCGCCTTGGCCCGCGCCCCAAGCTGTCCCCGGAGCAGCGGCGAGCTCAGCGGCGGCTACTCGGCATCATCCGAACGTCGGCCGTGCTCGACGGCGAGGTCCTGACGATCTGGCGCCCCGCCGATGAGGCTTTCGGTCTCACAGCGGCGACGGCCGTCGAGGTGCACGACATGCTGCGCGTCCTCGACATCTCTGCTCGGACGTCGGCTGCCCGAGGCAGGCACCCGCGCGGTGGCCCGGTGCGCAGGTGGGACCTACTACACGTTGACCCCGACAGTTGGGGTCAACTCGTGCGGGTCCTGCCGTCGTTGGCTGATGCGTTGGGCCGGGCTCCCGGTCTACCCCAGGTCACCCGGCCCGACGACTCGCTGACGCCCACGACGAGCAGCTGACTGCAGGCTAGCTGGTCACGTCGCTGAACCCGACTCGGTTACGAGGGTGGCGAGCTGGTTGAGCTGGTCCGGCGTGAGCCGTGGCTGGCGCTGGAGCACCTGCGTGATCCGGTCCGTGGCGATGGCCATGTTCAGGTTCCGACGAATCTCAAGCGCTTCGGGACAGTCGGGGCCGTGGTGGCGCGAGGTGATCGCCAGTCGTGCGTGGAGGCTGCGGATCGACGCCATCGGAGTGTGGGGCCCTTCGGTCGGTGGGGTGGGCTGGGATGCCTGGACTCGAACCAGGGCGACACCGCTTAACAGGCGGATGCTCTGCCGACTGAGCTACATCCCATTGGGTCCGCCTCGCGGTTCGGCCACGAAGACGGGCGGCATTCAGTTATGCCCAGCCAGCGGCCGGGACGGTGCTACTTCTCCAGGTGCGCGAACGCCAGCAGCGGCCACGCCTGACGCAGCGCATCCTCGTACGCCAGCGTCTGCCCGTACTCGGCGTTGAAGTTGTTGGGGTCGACCGGGGCCGACTTCCCGACCAGGAAGTAGCCGTTGTCGAGGCGGATGACGGCGATCGTCAGGTGGTCGCGGACGATGTACTCGACGTCGTCGACGCGTGCCTTCAGGTCGTCGAGGGTGATGCGGAAGCCCTTGCGGACTGCCTCGGATGCCTGGTCGGTGGCTTCGAGCGACGACACGGGTTGCCTCCATGGGCAGGGTGGGGGTGAGACGAAAAGGCCCCGCCAGTCCCGGAGGACGACGGGGAGGAATGGGCTGGTCTCCGGGGGCCGATCCCCACCCAGGCGGCGGGTGAGGTGGCAGCACCTCGGGCAATCCCCGGCAGACCAGCCGACGCGCCTATGAGCCCGAAGCTCCGAACGCGCAGACCAGGCGGCGCGTGCACCCACCGTCTGGCCCTACGGCTTTTGGTCTGAACCGGAGCCGTCAACCGGTCGTGATGTGACGGGGACTCGAACCCTCGTTACCAGCGCGTTCCCTTTGCTGGCGACCATATCCGGCCTGCCCTGCCCTTGGGCTTCCACATCAGGCGCAGAGGCCAGGGCCCCGTCATTCCGGCGGGAACTCCCTGGCGTACTTCCGGGCTCAAACGCGTTGGCCCGGCCGCGTTCATGACGCTATCAGCGACCGCCGACGTTCCTGCGGCTCGTCGAGGGGGAGCGGGAGCTGCGGCGCCCACCGCATCGCCCCCGCCTCCCAGCCCGGAAGGTCGCCCTCGTCCACTTCCGGCGGGGGTAGCGGGTGCACCGGGATGCCGGGCACCCACTGCCCTACACGGCGTCGGGGGAGGGAACCTAAACCCAGATCGAGTGTCAGCTGTGCGCCCACGACGGCAGGGTAAAACGTCGCACCGACAGAACGCAGCAGTTATGACAAGTCCGGTGGGTCCGCGGGTTCCCCATCGGCTTCCGCGCGCACCTCAACGATGCCGGGTAGGCCGCACGACACGAAGAAGTGGTGCAGCTGTTCGGCCACCCCATCGACCCGTTTCCGGGAGGAGTAGGGGCGGCGTTGCCCGAACCATCCGAGGCGCGGAAGCCACGTCCAGATCACCCACACAACCTCAGGAGCGTCAGGTTCGGTCACAGGACACCGTCCGTGGCGTTGTCCTCGCCCCAAGGGTCGAAGCCGCCGAAGTCGGTGCCGTAGTCGACGCCTGTCACCACGCTGACGTAGCGGATCCTCAGACCAAGGATCGACGTTGGGTGACGCCACCGGTACAGCGAATACAGCTGATGCGCGTTCACGCCCTCGCCGACGTTGCACCGTTGGCAGAGGTACCCGCGGGTGAGGCCCGACGAGTGCTCGTGGTCCTCCACCAGGAACTCTTCACGGAAGCAGATCGCGCACCTGTTGAACTGCCATGCGCGCAAGCGCTCTCGCACGTCGCGGCGCACAGCGATCATCAAAGGTTCTGCGGCGATCCTCGCGGCGGCCTCAGGGAAGTCCCTGGCGAATGTCGGGTCCGAGTCTGGCGCTTCGTCCGGGAACGGGTGGTCGAAGTGCCAGCACGCAGGGACGACCAGGTCGCTGTCTACGGCGATCATTCGTGGCCCCCGGCTACTGCCACGTCCTGACGGGCCAGCACGGCCGCGACAGTCGAGGGGTACCAGCGCCGTCCGCCCTGGCTGGTCGGGACGTTGGTCTCGGTGAGCTTGTTGGCGATCGCGGCGAGGGTGTCACCATTGGTGCGCCACTCGGCGATCTGCTCAACGATCTCGGCGGAGCTGCGGTCTGGGCGGCCGAGGACGATCCCGCTGCGCTTCTTGGCTTGCAGCGCGTTGGAGGTTCGTTCGGCGATCAACTCGCGTTCCAGCTGGGCCACGGCGGCGAGGACGTGCGCCATGAACTTGCCGTTAGGTGTGGATGTGTCGAGGCCGAGGTCTAACACCACGAGGTTCCACGACTGACGGACCGAGAGGTCGATCAGCTTGGTGAAGTCTGGGACGGATCGCGAGAGTCGGTCGAGCTTGGCGGCGACCAGGTTGGCGGCCTCGCCTCGTTCGAGCATCCCGAGTGCTGCGGTCAGCGCTGGTCGTCCGGTGATGGTCTTCGCGGAGATGCCCTCGTCGGCCGCTTCGTGGACGACGACCCAGTTGTTCCGCTCGCAGGCGTCCGCGACCTTGGCCCGTTGGGCGGCGAGGCCGAGGCCCGATCCGGCTTGTTCGTCGGTCGATACCCGTACGTAGGTGATCGCGCTGGCGGGATCGGCGGTCTTTCGGCGTGCTGCCACTCCCTCATCATACACCTAACGACCGTCAGGTGTATGTCTAACTCAGGGGAGTCGAGCCAGATTCTCACGCAAAGTAGTTAGTCGCTACTTTGTGTGAGATCGTAGGGGTTGCGAGATGGCATTGGCCGTGGTAAGTGACCGGATCAGCGCAGCAGCGGGGGAGTAGCACGTGCTAGCGCTTCACGATCCGCCGGCGAGGCCACTCCGGCACCCGACGCCACGACGACTCACCCCACGGCAGCGCGTAGCCCTCCTCAACCATCTGATGGGCCACATGCTTCGTGCCGTCGGTGAAGATCACGCCGCGGGTGCGCCCCGACACAGGGTCGATACCCACAGAGCGCAGCGTGACCGAGGCGCCAACGGGCAGCAGCCGGGCGAGGAATCGGCGGGCCTCATCAGCCCCGTCCATTTCCGGGTCCCGCACCGAGATGCCAGCCAGGACGACGAGGTCGCGGCGGTGGATTCGCCAGCCCAGGTCGATGTCGAGCTCGACGATCCCGGATGCGGGAACGGAGACAACAGACGCCTGATAGGTCCAGGAGGGGCGTGCCACAGTCGGGGGGTCCTTTCGCGATGGGCGCCGGAAGAATCCCCGGAAACGATGACACTCCATACCGGCCACCCCCCACGAGGGTTTCCGGCGCCCGGTCACGCGACATGACCTGCCCGGGGCGGTTCGTCACGGCTTTGGGGAAGCCGAACCGCCCAGCAGGTATTCACGATACCCGGATTTAGGTTCGAGCCGGGACGCACCCACTCGTGCAAAATGTGGGTGTCAACACCGCAACCTGTGCCCTGGGGTGCCGCCACGCTTTACGCCCATCGTGCCCCCTCAGGGGCTGCGTATCAGCAGAGAATGCGGTCGAATCCCGGTAGGGGCGGAATGGTTGCTGGTGGACCCACTGGTTTTATGTGGGTGGGTGTGGCGTCCCGGCTCGAAGACTAGTTGGCGACGTGCACCAGGGTCATCGCTGCAGTGATGCCGTCGGCGAGCCAGCGCAGGCGGTGTGCGTCGATCATGTGGTCGACGGCGGCCATGCGCACGTGTGCGGGGCTGGCGGCGTGGACGGGTTCGTCGCACAGTTCGCAGCGGAGCAGGCGGGCGGTGGGGGGCTCGGTCATGCAGCCTTCCACGCGGATCAGGTTGCTAGGCAACGGGTCAGGCTGCGGCGGCGTGGGTGCGGCGGGCTCGGTCGCGGGTGGCGCGTTCGGCGCGGGCGACGTCGAGGACCCGGTACAGGGGGCGGCCGTTGCGGTGCTTGGCCGGTTCGAGGATGCCGCGGTCCTTCCACGTGTAGATCGTGGAGGCGGCGACCCCTGCCAGTGTGGCGGCCTCGGTGGAGGTGAGGAGTGCGGTGAGGCGGGTGGGGTCGATCTGCACTGGTGGGCCTTCCGTGGGCGCGGAAAAAGCCCCCAACCTGGGCGTGGTTGGGGGCTTGCGACTCATCATCTAGCGGAGCGACTGTAGACACACTTCGCCGTGCACCCAGTCTCTCAGTCTTTCGAGAGCATTGTCAAGGGCCCCGTCAGAAAATGTCCACATCCGTCACATCGGTGACCAGAACCGACGCCGCCAGATAACGCGTCCACTGCTCCTGCACATCCGCCGGCGCCGTGTACCCGCAATCCGGGGTCTTGCACTCCACTCCCCCAACCCCGTCCATGTCGTCCACACGGACGAGCATCAACAGCTCGCACCGAGGGCACGGAACAGTCACCCGGGCACGCCGAACGGTCTCCCCGAGCCCGGCGCGAATGCCCCGGTTCAGGTTGTGGAACATGGCCGCGGTGGAGGCGGCCTCGGGGTAGGTGCACAGGTCGTGAAAGCGGGCGGTGAGGAAGTCGTGGGCGGCCCGAATACGCGCGGTCTCGGAGGTTCCGACGCGGGGCATTCCCGCCCGGGTGTGCTGGCGGACTTCGCGGTGGGCGTCGTCGAAAAGGCGGGCAATGGCGCGGGCCTGATCCGAAGCCCATTCCCGTTCATGGCCGTACACCTTCTCCCCCTGCTTCACCAGCACCCTCTCCCCCGGCGGCCGGACAGGCTCGGGCATCAGGGTGTGCAGGACGAGCCAGTGCTCCCGCAGCCGGCGAAGCACGTTGGCGTAGTGGATGCGGGAGGGCTCGCAGATGGTGTCGGTGGTCAGCCGGGGGTTGCCGTCGAGGTCCCGGCAGCCGGGCATCACGCACGGGCTGATGGAGCCGGTCACGCGGCCTCCTCGATGTCCCGCAACGCCTTCTTCACAGCCAGGTCGCGGATCAGCCCGTACACGATCCACATCTGCCCGGCCACGTTGCCGTGACCTTCCTCGACGGCCTGGCGGAGGTAGACGGCGGCGTCGGCCAGCTCCTCCAGCGCGTCCGTCAGTGCATCGCGGCCGTTGCCGGCGACCAGCGGGACCCCATACTCTGCGAGCCCGATCCGCTTGCGCTGTCCGATTATCTCGACAACCCGATCCCAGCCATGCCGGCCCGCATCCGCAGCCACCAGGTCATGGATCGACACCGCACCCTCCAGCACGACCGGAGCCGGCTGCGGCAACAGCGGGCCGGGCTGGGCTCGCGGAACCTGGACGTACTCGAACAGCGGCGGCTCAGGCGCAGGAGGCGGCGGTGGAGGCGGCGGGTTCCGCTCGGCCTCCTCCATCGCGATGAGGTCAGCGATCACCTCGTTCATCGACGAGTAGTCAGTCCAGTGGAAGCTGCCCGTCTCCTCCTGGTGGGGGCATCCCATCGTCGCCCAGATGTCCGTGCACGGGTCCGGGGTGACATCGCTGATCGGCCCCTCGTCCATGTCGTGGCGACGGACATCGACCTCGGGGCACTGCATCAGGTGGTGTCCGGGGCCGCGGACTGCGCCGTTCCATCCCGCCCGGTACTTGCGGATGATGAACCGGCGCACCAGGTCGTCCGCATTGACCTCGCTCACTGCTTGCCGGTCGACAGGTCGAAGTTGGGGAGGATGTTCTCCGGCTTCAAAATGATCCGCGTGTGATACACGGACGCGTCGATGCCCTCCAGCTGGGTCGACACGAACGTCACGTTCTGCGACAACCCCAGAACATGCTTCCGGTAGTCGTTCGGGCCGTGCTTGCACGTCACCACCAGGTCCCCGTCCCGGGTGATGGAGCAGCGGCCCTCGATCGAGAACAGCACCTTGTCGGTGATGCCGTTGACCCCGACGATCAGCCGGTTCACCTCGAAGTTGTCGGCCGCGGTCGAAATGTTGCGGGACGCCATGTCGGCGTCGCTGGTGCACGCCGAAGCACCCAGGATCGAGACGGCCCCGATGAACGCGGCAGCGATGGTCTTAGCCTTGTTCACCGGGCTCCTCCAGCCGATCCCTGCTGTCCCGCGCCGGGCCGCGCCCCACCCGAAGCGCCTTCGATGTGGGTTCGGATGAACCGGTCGTCGGCCGGCTCCTCGACGTCGTCGACCTCGACGCTGTCGTCGACAGGGCTGATGTCCTCGGTCATGCTGCGCGCTCCTGCTCGGCGGGGAGACCCCGAAGGAAGTTGACATGCGAACGGGACGGGACCGGGCCCGTCTGGCCCTGATACCGCGAGCCCGCCGCTCCCGTCCCGTACGGCTTCTCAGCCGCCGACGACAGTTCTGTGAACACCAGTTGCCCGATCTTCATCCCCGGCCACAACTTGATCGGCAGAGGGGCGACGTTCACCATCTCCGTCGTCACCTGCCCGGAGAAGCCGGCGTCGATCCACCCGGCCGTTGCGTGGACGATCAGCCCGAGGCGTCCCAGGCTGGACTTGCCGGAGAACTCTGCGCACAGGGTGGCGGGCAGGGTGACGGTTTCGATGGTGTGGCCGAGGACGAACTCACCGGGGTGCAGGATGAACGGCTCGTCCGGGCCGACACCGACAAGCTCGGTGAGGTCGGGCTGGTCTTCGGCGGGGTCGATGATGCCGACGCGCTTGTTGAAGGTGCGGAACCAGGGTCCGAGGCGGACGTCGAGGCTGCCGGGCTGGATGAGGGTGTCGTCGTAGGGCTCGATGCCGAGGCCGAGGGTTTCGACGTAGGCGCGGATGCGGTGGTCGGGCAGGATCACCGGCTCGCCCCCCGGCGCAGCAGGTAGAGCTTCACGCCCGCCGCCGCAGCAGCCAGGACGGTGAGAGGCCACGCCATCGTTGTGAGGAGCGAGGCGAACACCGACACGACTGTCCCCGCCACTGCATCGAGGACGTCTCTGCCCTTGGTGATGGCGACGACGGGGCCGGTGATGAGGACGAGGAGCGCCAGGACAGCTCCGGTGGTCTGGTAGGCGTTCACGCGGCGACCCCGAGCAGGCGGCGCCACAACGGCCGCCGCTTACGTGGCGTCTCCGGGGCGGGTGAGACGGGCAGCGGCGGGAAGGTCAGGTGCAGCTTCGTGCCCCTGTAGAGCGGAAACAGGAAGGCGTCCTGGGTGGGGTTGCCCCACCACCACACGTTGTCGCTGTCATGCTCTCTGATGCCCACGTAGTAGAGACCCGACTCGTCGGGGACGTCGAAGTCGAGCGTCATGGATTCGGGGATCATCTGGTAGTCCGTCACTCGCTTGCCGGTGCGGTCCACGATGCAGAGGTAGTCGCCGGGCTCGCAACGCAGAGTCCAGACGTCGGGCGCGGTTTGGGCGATTCTCATTCGGCGGGTTCCTCGCTGGTGGGCGGCGCGAGTGGGGTGTATCGGTCGCGGAGTTCGGCGAGTGTGGCGATGGGTGGGCCAGGGTTTGGGCTGGTCACCTGGTGTCGCGGGGTGGTGCTGGGCGGGTTTGGGTTTCGGCTGCGCGCCGGAGGATTGGGCCGATCCAGAGTGCGGTGCAGATTGATGCGAGGAGTGCGGCGAGGGTGATGGACCACCACACCGGGTAAAAAGCGGCGCACATCACAGCAACCACAAGCGTTAACGCTGCAACCGTCACCAACGGGCCGCTACCATCGTTATGCGCCACAGCAGGCGCACCAGACTCCACCACCTGAACTGAAATAGTCTCGCCGCGAGCCGGGCAGCTCACACAACACGGCAGACAGGGCACAGAACAGGTGGTGCGTCCCAAGTGGCGGGGGTCGACCTGATGGGCATCAGGACGACCCCCGCCACACTTGTGTCCCGCCCGCATCAGGCGGCCTGACCAAAGGCTGGCCCAGACTTGCCGGCGATCAGGAACGCGGCCGGGTCCGCCCCGTCGAGCACGGCGAGGAGACGGGCCACACGGCCGTCCACAAGCGAGAGAACGTCAGAGGGGTACTCGCCGACCAGGGAGGCGAGTTCGGCCCGCAGATCGCGTCCCAGGCGTGCAGCGTTGGTGATGCGGGCGTCCGGGCTGGGGAGCGGATGCTGGGGGGCGTCGGCGCCGTAGCCGCAGTCTTGGCAGGCGTGCGGGTCGGGGTGGCCGGCTGGGGGGCGGCGGTAGGTGTGGCCGTGCACGGATGTGTTCATCGGGTGCAGGCCGTTACAGCGCGGAGGGCGACCAGGGCGGTGAGGGTGATCATTGCCGCGAAAGCGTCGCGGGCGAGGGCGGTCACAGGTTAGCCTCGGCTGGCCCGTAGGTCTTTCGACTCTTGTCCGCCCCGGGCGTGCACATTAGGGGTGTGCACGCCCGGGGGCAGGGGGTGCCGTGGGCTGCGGCGGGTGAGGCCATTGGGCGTGTGTCCTCGGGGGTTTGGGCGTTGTTTCGGGCGGTTGCTGTGGGTGACTGTCCGGGTGGGCTTCCGGTTGGGTTTCGGTCACTTTCGGCGTGTCTTTTGTACACCGTCTGTGCTGGTGGGCGGGGTGTGATGGGAGTCTTAGAGTGGCTTTAACGATCTTGTGGTGATCGTTGGGTCGCGTTTTGTCACGCGAACCCGCTGCTACCCCAAGTGGGGTTAGCCCAAACTTGAGACTGTGTGACGTTCAACACTCAGAAGGCCGGCGGGTGGCCACCACATGAAGCTGTAACGAACGATCGCCCACAAACGAAACAACCAGGTCAACCACCCCGACCGGCCAACCCCCACCACAAGCGCACCACACACAACGAGGCCCGCGGACAAAAGTTACGCAGCCTCAGCGCGGGAGTGGGTAGCGACGTAGTCGCGGTGGGCCTCCAAGCACGCCTCACACGCCCGCTCCTTTCGGCGGCGATGACGGCGATACGCAGCCTCCGTCCCGCACGGGCGCAGAGGCCGCCGCGGTAGCCGCCCAGCACCCTTGTTGTAATGCCGCTCAGCGCGCACACAAGCCCCGCACAGGGCCTCCCCGCGCCGACGATGCCGGGCCGCTGCAGCCTGTGTCCCGCACGGACGGTACGGGCGCCCGCTCACGCTGCCACCTCATCAACGTCGGACAGCCACACAGCCTCAGCCGAGCGCGAACCGGCACGAGTTGTCTTGACCTCGCCGAGGGGTGCGAACGGGAGCCACGTCGCGCCGACGTTCTCGCACACGATCACCTGCCCCGGCCGCGACTGGCACCAGTCGCCGAGCTGCGGGAAGTCGATCCCATCAGCGCCGAATCGGTAGTGCCGCCCCGCGTCCGCGTAAGGCGGATCAACGAACCACGTTGCCGACCCGACGTCGGTCACTGATGTGTAGTCGCCTTCCACGACGCGCCAATGCCGGATGTGGTCGACCTGGCTAGCGATCGTGTTACGCACACGGTCGCCCCAGAACGAGCCGGGCCGGACGCCCGAGCGCATCCACGACGACGGGCTCTTTCGTGGCGAGGAAGGGGCTCGGTTGAGCCAGAACCCGACGAGCGCAGCCGCCTCCGGGATCAAGCTCAGATCGTCGACGCAGCCGTCGAGCGGAACGTCCGGGATCGCCAGCACCTCGGACGGGCGGACAGCGATCAGATACCGCCACAGGCCCGCGATGATAGGGTCCACGTCGCAGAGGACGACGTCACGGTCCGGGTAGCGGAGCGAGAATCCAGCCGAGCCCGCGAACGGCTCGACGATCCTGTCGAAGGCGGGCGCTGGATAGTGGCGGGGCGTGTCGCGCCACTTGCCGCCGTAGAAGCCGAAGAACGGGCGCAGTGAGACGTCGGGCTGGGCGCTCACGCCGTCACCGGCGCCACAGCCAGGAACACGTCGAAGCACGTTTCGCAGGAGCGCCACCCAGACGGGGCCAAACGCTCCGGATACGCGGGAACATCCCAATGCAGGGTGCCGCGCAGGTGTCGGCCGCACATGGTTTCCACCGGGTCGCCGGGCTGGCGGTGACTGCCAGAGGCGCTGATGTGCCCGATCCCGAGATTGGGGATGGAGTTGCGCTGCTCCCGCCGTACCCACCGGCCACGGTCGAACACGGGGGCAGCCGGTGGTGGGGTGTGGAGGGTGACGGAGACGACGAGGTCGGTGTCCAGGGCGCGGTGGTACAGCTCCCGGGCGGCGACCGGCTGGGAGCGGGCGAGGTTGGCGGCGGCAGCCCGGAGGGCGTCGCCTTCGGGTGTAGGTGTGACTGTGATGGGCATGGTGTGCCTCTCGTTGGGCGCGAGAGCGGGCAGGATGGTGGGGCCTGTCGGGGGCGGGTGGGCCGGAAGCGATCCGGCCCACCCGAGTTGACCTGCGGAAACGTCAGAAGGGAGGCTCGTCCTCGGTGGCGGTTGCGCTGCCAGCGGACGCGGTCGCCCACGGGTCATCGACCGGGGCCCCTCCCCCACCGGCGTTGCGTCCGGTGTTGAAGTCGCCGCTGTTGCCACCCGAACGAGACACCTTGTTGACCTTGGCGGTCGCGTACTTGAGCGACGGGCCGACCTCGTCGACCTCGAGCTCGACGACGGTGCGCTTCTCACCCTCGCGGGTCTCGAAGGACCGCTGCTTGAGCCGGCCCTGCACCATGACGCGCATTCCACGGGTCAGTGTCTCGGCCACGTTCTCAGCGGCCTGCCTCCACACGTTGCACCGCATGAACAGTGCCGGGTCGTCGACCCACTCGTTGGTCTGCTTGTCGAAGTGTCGGCTGTTCGATGCCACCGTGAAGTTGGCGACCGCTGCGCCGGCTGCCGTGAATCTGAGTTCCGGGTCTGCGGTGAGCGAGCCGACGAGGGTGAGCAGGGTTTCACCGGACATGGGTGTTGGGCGCCTTTCGGTGGTGCTTGGGCAGGACAGGTTTTCAGGGCTTGGCGGGGTTGAGCAGGGGCATGCCGTGCGCCCTAGTGGCGCACTCCGAGCAGCGACCGCGGAGCGTGCCGGGGTCGGTTTCGGACCAGCCCCAGGAGGTTGCGCCGCAGAGGGCTTCGATGCGGCCTGAGACGGGGTTGGGGCGCCAGCGGGCGACGGCGTGGAGGGTGCCGTCGGGCCCGCCGAGATACCAGGCGACGCGGTCGGGCTGGGTGATGCTGCCGGGGGCGATGCGCTGGGGCTTCCAGTCGGTTCGCGCTCGGAAGCCGCAGAGGGCCTGGAGTTCGGCGGGGGTGGGCGTGTGGATGGTGGGGGCTGTCATTTGGGCGCCTTCCTGGGCTGGGGAAGTGGTGTTGAACTTACCGGGCTCTAGCCATTTGTCAACTACTAGTTAGGGTCGGATCAGGCCGGGTCCACCGCGAACGGCGACGACGCCACCTCGCTCCCGTCCTCCAAACGACTGATCACGAAATCCCGGAACACGTTCGGCACCTCCACCTGCAACTGGCGCAAGCACTCGACGGCGAGCTCACGAATCTCCACGTCGGCATGCTCCGTCGCGCGCATCGCGATGAAGTGCCGCCACGCCCGGTAGTTGCCGGTGACCACGATGCGGGTCTCGGTGGCGTTCGGGAGGATCGCGCGGGCCGCCTGCCGGGCCTGCTTACGTCGCAGGGTTCCGTTGGGGACATCAGCGAACTTCGCTTCCAGTTCATCGAGGAGCTGTTCGTAGACGATCTCTGCGTTCTCGACGCCCCGCCGGAAGATGTCGTGGAGTCCCTTGTCCTCGGCGATCGTGTGCGGCTCGACGATGTTGCCCATGCCCGGCACGTACCGCTGCGAAAGCTGCGAGTAGGAGAAGTGGCGGTGTCGGATCAGCTCGTGCGTGAGCGACCTGGAAAGGCCGGTCAAGTAGAAGCTGACCGTGCCGTGTTCGAGGACGGACAGATGCCCGACTTCGAGGATGTGCCGCAGGTAGCCCTCATTCGTGGCGGTGGCCGGGTTGCTGCGAGCCCACGACTGGTAGCAAGCCCGTCCGGCAGCCTCCGCCAACGCTGACCCGCCCGACGCCTCGGTCCGGAACCCGGACATGACGGCCGCTGCGGCGTCGGCGTCAAATTCGGTCTTCGCGATCAGGGTCACTCTTAGCGGCGCAATGTTGGTCATGCGATGTGCCTCCAGGTTCGGTAGTTGACGACGTTGAAGATGCAGATGCCACTGACGCCGTACCGGAGTCCGAGGGATCGGGTGGTTCCTGCGCCGGCCGCGTAGAGCTCGCGGATTTCGCGGACCTGCACCTCGGTCAGTTTGTGCCGTGGGTGCGACTCTCCAGGCGCTCCCTTCGCACGACCCTTGGCGACCTTGTCGTCCATGTTGTCGCCTGGGGTTCCGAGGAATAGGTGTTCTGGGTTCACGCACGGTGGGTTGTCACAGTGATGAAGCACTTGAAGGCCACCGGGGATAGCCCCTCGGTGCACGACCCAAGAGGCGCGGTGGGCGCCGGTCGTTCGCCCCCGTCCTCCGAGGCCGATCTTCCCGTACTCCTTATTGTCTCTGGAGCCGGTGAACTCCCAGCAGCCCGCTTCCGTCACTTCGATCCGGGAGAGCAGCCGAACCTTCAACGGCGTGCGGCCGGAACCGAACGGCCTACCCAACGTGCACCTGCTCTGCGGTCGAAATCTTGACGAGGGTCCAGCCACGGGCGGCCAGATAGCCGGCAACATGCGTCGGCGCGTTCCGAGCAGGACGCGAGAGCCGGACCGGGGCCACGGTCTCCGCGACATCCACGCGGGTGATCTCGTGGGCGAGGTAGTCGGCGAGGCCGTCCCCGATGAGGTCGGCAAGAGTGGGCGAGCCAGTCACGCAGCAGCTCCGGGGCGGACGACGGTCAACGCGAACCCGGTGCCGTAGTAGCCGTTGCCGTCGGAGCCGATGAACTCCGCAACGTTGATCTCCGTGTTGTCGGCGAACACGAAGATGCGGTAGGCGCCGTCCCCGGTGTCGTCCCACTCGTTGTCGGGGCTGCATTCGACGCGGGCGCTGGTGATGATGTTGTCGACGGTGGCGACCTTGTCGAGCGAGTAGTCCCCTGCCCCGCAGGAGCATCCGCCCTCGTTGCCGGTCAGGTAGAGGGCGGTGCCGTCGTCGAGGACCAGGCGGCCCTCAGCCGTCGCCGTTGTCGTCGTCTCGTAGCGCCACGGGCTCCGGTACGGGTAGGTGAACGACCCCATCTCTGCCTGCACGATGCGGCGGCCGATGAGGAGTGCGGCGATCTCGTCCGGGTTTTCCTCGCCGTAGGTGGTGGTGGTCTGCTCGGTCACTGGTCTTCTCCAGTCAAGATGTGGGGGAGGTGGTGTGGGCGTGGTCGGGGCAGTAGTCCCGGCCCGGGCGCTGCGGATCAGTCGACGGGGCATACCGCCAGCCCGACTTAGCTGCGGCCCTGCGGAGCGGGGTGGGTCGGTCGCCGGCGTCTTGGATGGTGTTGGGGCAGCCGGGGGCGTCGCAGCGGACCCGGACGAACTTCGACGCGGTCACGGGGTGGCCTCCGAGAGTTTCGGCGATTCGCCCAGCGCTTCGCGGAGCTTCCCTGCCACGAACTCGGCGTAGCCCAGCCACGTCCCATCCTGGTTGGCCCAGGCGTAGGTCTGGAGCAAGTCCTGGAGGTCGTCGGCGAGGTCAGCCACACGGCTGTACAGCGCGTCGTGCTGGTGTGTCATCGCCTCCTGCGCGGCGTCCAGGCGGTCCGTTTCCAGCCGTAGCTGGCGGCACTCGGCGGCCAGGTCGCGGCGGCTTTCGAGGTGCCGGGTCTGCGACCGGTAGGCGTCGAAGTTGTTGCGTTCCTGCCCGATCGTGTGGGACATGCGCCCGTTCTCGCGGCAGCGGTGACGCAGCTCGGCCCGCACATAGTCGAGCTCGGCTTGCATGTCGTAGTCGTGGGCGAGGCGCATGCGGGCCACGGCCTGGGCTGCGGTGCACTCACCACGGCCGACCCGGCGGACGATGTGGTGGTGCTCATCGGTGGTGCTGTACGGGTCAGTCATCGAGGTAGCTCCTGCACTCTCGGCAGACCCCACAACAGCAGAGCGCGCCGCGACTACCTGCTTCACGCTTGACAGGTACACCTGTGTCGCCCGGGACGGGTCGCCGACGATGCACAGCGCCGACGGGTAGTCACGCTCGCACTCGTGGCACCACAGCATGGTCCGGTACTCCGACCACGCCAACCGCTCGTCGAACTCGCCGTCCACAACCGCCGGGTAGACACACACTGGGCAGTGGAAGCCCTCCTCGCACGGCATGTTGACGACCAGGACGCTGCCCGTGACGTCCTCGTGGCGCTTGCCCAGGATGCGGGCGGCGTCGGGGTTGTCCTCGGCGTCCGGTGCGGGCATGTCGGCCTGGACGACCTGCGCAGCGGCCAGACCTTCGAACGACTTGCGAAGGCGTTCGAGGAGGTCGGGCCCGGCGGGCTCGTCAGGGGTCGAGGCGGTCATGAGGCCACCGCCAGCACCGTCGTCGGGGTGGGCGCGAACTCGTCCCACCCGGCAGCGACAGCCAGCCCGCCGTCCTCCCAGCGGACCATCACAGCGCCGCGGGCGACAGCGGCGACAACAGCGGAGGTGCGGTCGACGGTGCCCAGCTTGTAGTTGATACGGGTCAGATGTGACTTGACCGTCTGAATGGACAAGGTGAGGTGGCGGGCGATGACCTCGTTCGACATGCCCGACGCGGCACCGACCAGCACAGTGATCTCCCGCGCAGTCAAATGCGGGCGAAGACCCTTCGGGTAGCCGCTCACCGCGGGTCACCGCTGTTGATGCGGGGCATCACCTGGGTTTCGTCGTCCTGGGTGGAGGCCAGGTGCGGGGCGAACGGCGGCGGGTCGGCCGCGAACACGCGCTTCGACGGGACCACCTGAGGCCCGCGACGCCCGGCAGGCGGGCGCAGCCCGCGGATACCGGGGGAGGTGTGCGCCGGATACCCGAACGATGTGCGCTGCACTCGGTGCGGGCCGGTCGTGGCGCCCTCGTAGGCGGCGCGGTGGCGGGCGGGGTCGTCACCGTCAGCAGGGGGCGGGATGAGGGCTGGCCTGGACGCGCGGTAGCGGTCGAACACGTCGCGGAAGAACCAGCCGAGGCCGAAGAAGAGGGCTGATGCTGCGAGGGCGAGGAGCAGGGGGGCCAGGGCGGACATGAAGGTGGGCACCTTCCGGGGTATGGGCGTGGGCAGGGGTGGGCGTTGCGCTGCGGATGACCCCGTGGTCAGGGCATAGGGGTGAATTACAGCCGGGGCAGGTCAGCGGGTCGTCGCTCATGCGGCGGCCTGCCGGTCCTCGTTCACCCACAAAGAGGCGGTGTCGTGGTTGATGTGGAGACGGCGGGCGATCACACCCGGCGGCTCACCGGCGACAGTCATGCGGCGGGCCGCTTCGCGCTGGTCCTCTTTGCGGGCGGACGCGATGTCGGCGGGTGTCGCGTAGTCGGTGCACAGCCGTTCGACGAGAACGTCGTCGGGGAGCATCAGGCGGCCTTGACGGGGCGGGCGTCACGCCACATGCGGGTGAACGCGGCCAAGCCGATCAGGACGGGTTGGGTGAGGAGCACAGCAGCAGGCAGGAGGGGGTGCATTGGTGGGCGCCTTCAACAGTGGGGGTGGGCAGGGGCTAGATGGTGCGGAGCTGTGGGCGTGGCTCCGGTAGGTCGTTGACGTGGGCCAGGATCAGGGCGAGGACCGGCAGCAGCATCGCCTCCGCCTCAGCCTCGGGGCTGGCCCCGGTGGGGTGTTCGGCGAGGAGAGCGGCCAGGCGTTGCTCGATCGGGCCGGGCGGGGGGCGTGACACGGTGGGCGCCTTCAAAGTGGTTAGGCCGGTTGGGCACCGGTGGTGGGCAGGAACGAGTTGGCCAGTTGTGTGAACGCGGACCCGGCGGGCGGCGGGCTGTCGCGCGGTTTCTGGTGTTTCCCTGTTGTTCGTTTCGCCGCGACTTTTCGTAACACGATCGGCACTGTGGGTGCATCCATGTTGCGGCGTTCCCGCGTGTTCCGTACCGCCTCCACCGCCACCCGTTCACAGCCCTTCACCCCGATGTTGGCGACAGCGGCGAGAGGGATGACCGCTCCCTCAGGCCACCACACCCACGGGCCGGTCCCGGGCACCCATGCGCATCGGCAGCCCCAGTTGTCGTGGCAGCCGCGGGTGCCGTGCTTTTTCGCGCCGTCGGGGTGGATGCGTTTGGGTCGGCCTCGCTGGTCGTAGCGGCGGCCGACTGTGGCGCTGGGGTGTCCTGCCCGGATGAGGTTGGCGCGTTCCGGGTCGGTGAGGACGTGGATTGCGGTGTCTTCGATGGTTTCGAAGCGGTGGACTTCTTCGCGGGTTGAGGCGCGGCGTCCGGCTCGGGTGTGCAGGGGGTGTTCGGGGCGGGGCTCGGTCATGGGCGGGGGTGTGCTGGGGGCATGGGCAGGACCCTTTTGGGCAGGCGTGGGCGTGTGGGCATTGGGGTGGATGGTGACGCAACGGGCTGGTTGGCCGCCATCCATGGCCTTGCGGTTCGGCAGGGTTTGTGCTGGTCACTGGGCTGTTACCACCCAGTGTATGCACACGAACGGGTGACGTGCAACCCCTGAGGCCCCTGGTGTGGCCACCGATGTTGCCCTAGCCTGGATAGCCGTGGACAAAGACACCGCACGAGCCCGACTCAAAGCCGCCGGCACCGAGTACGCCGCCACCAAACCCACCTGGGACAGCATCGTCGAACGCCTCAACGACGCCATCGAGGACGCCCGCCAGGCCGGGCTGCCGCAGCACGAGGTGGTGAAGCTGTCCGGGTACACGCGGGAGACGATCCGCCGACGCTGGAAGAAACAGCGCCCCCAGGACGGGGACTGAGCGGGGGTTACAGCTGGCGAGACGCGGCCTGGGCGGCGCGTATCTCCTTGTCGGTGACCCCGAGCGCGTGCAGCGCATCGCGCGGGTCGACGTCGACACCCACCGTGGCGGCGAGTTCCGCGGTGGCGAGGAGCGCCACGATCGCGGCCGACTTGTCCAACGCTGGCGGGGCCGTGAACGTGCGCGGCCGACCCTTGTGCGGGAGGCGGGCCTCGGGGCGGCCGGTGGTGTTGCGGTTGCTGATGCGCTGGTCGAGGCACGGGGCGCCAGGCTGGGCGTTGCAGCGGGTGCAGGTGTCGTAGGGGGACCAGTCGATGCGGCGTGTGGGTTTGGGCTGCCAGACGGTGATGTGCTGTTTGGGTCCACACGAGGCTGGCACAGATGATCGTTCGTTCCCGGCGGGTGTGCTGTTACTTCCCGAACGATACGAACACTTGTTCGAGACCGTGGGCGCGGGGAACTATCAGCCGGTGACCGCCGCCGACCCCATCGCCGAAGCCGCCCGCCGTGCCGCCCAAGCCGAAACCTGGCGGGCCGCACGCTGCACCCGCCCCGGCTGCCCCGGCAGCGACATCCTCTACGGGTGGGAACCCTGCCGCTGCCGAGGCCACGCCACCAAACACTGCATCACCTGCAACACCTGGTACTACCTGCCAGAGTTCACCGAGACCTGCCGGCCGCCCGGCATGGGCACACCGGACGGCAAGTTCAGATGACCGGCGCGGAGCCTGTCGAGTTCGGCCAACAACTCCGCCGCCACCCAGCCCGGCACGTCATCGTCCGGGCCGGCACGCCGGGTGAGGGCTTCCGCACGGGCCAGCCACGACGCTGGCCTCACAGGCGCGCCCCCGCCCTGGTGTCGACGCCGTAATCGACCGTCGGGATAGCAGCGGCGCGGGCCAGGCGGGCACAGTTCCCGGTCCCCGACGCCCACGACAACGCAGCCGCAATGCAGATGTCCGCGCCCAGGTTGACCATGTGCGCGTTCCGTGCCAGCGGGGAGGCGTGGTCGCGGGTGTCGTGGTCCTCGATGTGGCAGCCGAACTCTGCGGCCACCCGCTTAGCGAGCTGGTCGCCGCCGCGGGCGTTGCCCTGCACGACCGTCGTGTCCTGCGGGTGGACGCGGGCGTCACGGCCTGCCTTGATGATCGCGGCCCGGACCAGCTCCAGGTCTGCGAGTTCGCGGCTGGACGTCCACAGGATGCGGAGGCTCACGGCGCGACCTCCAGCGCGAGCAGGTCGTCGAGGTCGCCACGGTCGGCGCGGATGAGGACGTAGTCGTCGCCCTCGACCTGACAGGCGAACTCCCCACCATCGGGGAGGCGCAAGAACCGGTCGTGCTGCTTCGTGCCCCACGCGCGGCAGTCGTCGCAGCTGTCAGCCCGCCAGCGTCCGAGGATGCCGTCGAAGCGCTCGGCAGCGTCCCCGTAGGTGGGGTAGGTCTCGTCGATCGCCGCGAACGTTGGGTCGTCCCAGAGTCCAAGGAAGACCCGCCAGTGGTCGCTCATGCGGCAGCGCCGGGAATCCGGACGGGCATGAGGAGGTAGGTGAGGCCGGTGTTGGCGCCTGCCTCGCCCGCGGGGCGGCAGGTGGCGGGCCGGTTGGGGTTGGTGAACTCGAACCGTGCCCGCGCGGTCGGGAGGCTGGTGAGCGCGTCGAGGACGTAGGCGGGGTTGAACGCGATCCGCAGCTCCGCCCCCTCCACCAGGGCGGGGATGGATTCCTCCGCCGATCCGAGGTCGTCGCCGCCCGCGGTCAGCCGGATGCCCTCGCCGTCGATGTTGAGGATCGCCTGCGCTGCCCGGCCCGCCACGAGGGCGACGCGCTTCAACGCGGCTGCGAGCTCGGAAACTTCGACCTCGGCGGCGGTGTCGTGCTGGGTGGGGATGAGCTGGCGGAAGCGGGGGAACTCCGCATCCAGGAGTCGGGTGGTGGCGCGACGGCCTGCGGCGGTGAACCCGACCATGCCCGAATCGCCGAGGCTGATGTCGACGGTGCCTGCGGTGGACAGGGACTTGGCCATCTCCGCGAGGGTGCGGGCGGGAAGGAGCATCGCCGCCGACACGTCGGGGGTGTCGGGGCTCCATCCGAACTCGCGGACCGCCAGCCGGAACCGGTCGGTGGCGGCCATCGTGATCCGCTCCCCGTCCACCTCCAGGCGGACACCGGTGAGCATCGGCAGGGAGTCGTCGCGGCCGGCGGCCATCGTCACCTGCCCCACAGCGGCAGCCCACACATCCCCGGGAACCGTGCCGGTGCGGTCGGGCATCGGAGGCAGGGCCGGGTACTCGTCGACGGGCATCAGGGGGAGGGAGAAGCGGGAGGAGCCGCACACGAGTGTCATGCGGGCGCCGTCGGCGGTGAGGTCGACAGGCTTGTCGGGGAGGCTCTTGGTGATGTCCGCCAACAGCCGGCCCGACACCAGGACCCGCCCGGGCTCCCCGACGGTGGCGTCCAGCTCGACACGCGCGGACGTCTCATAGTCGAACCCGGACACGATCAGGCCGTCCACGGTGCCGTGAGTGTCCGCGGCCAACAGCAGACCACCCAACACAGGGACGGGCGGCCGGGCAGGCAAGGCTCTCGACACCCAGTGGGCTGCGGCGGCAAGAGTCTTCGCTTCGATACGGGTCTTCACGGGATGGGCTCCAGGTGGGTAGGAGTACCGGCGACATGGGCGGTGCCACCGGGTTGTGGGCTGGAACGGCTAGCAGATCGGCGGGAAACGGAACGGACGCAGAACAGGCGAGGACACCAGGTCGGTGTACCGGAACCGCCCAGCTCCCAACGCGGCCTTGTTCGTCGTCGCTTCCAGCGCCTGCTCGTCCACGATGATCAGGTGGTCGTCGGAGACGATCGGCGAGGCGATCACCGTGAACTGCCCTGCGAGGCCGCGGGCGTCGACGTAGCCCTTGCAGCGAGACTCGTTCTCGGGCGAGCACAGCACTGTGCGGCGGGCGTCGGTCAGCACCTGCATCCAAAATCGGACGTCGGTCAGCGCGTCGCTCATTCGGGTTGCCACTTCCCGTCGACTTCGGCAAAGCACAACAGCCCAGGATCGAAATCGGAACTCAGCCCAAACTCCTGGCAGACACTGTCACCGGCCCGCACGGACAGGGGCTGGCCACGCCACAGGATCGCCTCGTCGCCGACAGGGCGGGCGACCAAGCGCACGAGACCGTCGAAGCGGGCAGGGACACCGACGGTGATCCGGCCGGTACGCGCCGGGTCCATAGCCGACGCGGTGTGCCACTCGGTGGGTTCGGCCCCGTCGTACTCCAGGGCGACTTCCATCCTGATCATTCGGGCCTCCAGGAGTCCTGGTATCCGTCCCTACCGGCATACGGCAAAGCCAGCAGCCGCACCGTCAGGCACGGCCACAGCACCGGGCTCGAACCCCCATGGGTTGGGTAGCCCCACTCGCCTCGGACGCACACCGCGCAGTCGCCGTCGTTCATGTTGTAGTGCACCTCGATGATGCGGCGCTTGGCTGCGACCTCAGCCAACACGCGAGCCGGCTGCCAACGCTCGACATGCCCGACGATCTGCCCCAACGTCGGGGCGTCGACCCCGGTCGGCATCGTCGGCCACTGCTCCAGCCGCGTCACCTCCCAGAACGACGGCCCATCGGCCACGATCCGGGCCATGTAGCCGCGGTCCGCGATTTCCCATGTCCCGGGGTAGAACTCGGCCATCAGGTTGGCCGTGCGCTCATCGGAGTCCAGACAGGCGGACAGCCACTCCACCAACGACGGCTCAGCCACGACGGCGCTCCAACACTTCCCGCGCCCGGGCGCGGTCCAAGTCCGTGAGCGGTGTCGGATACCCGGCCCGCTCATGGATGCGCTCGTACATGCCGTCGAGGATGAGGTCGACCTGTACCTCACCCCAGTCGATCGGGCCGACAAGATCGGTCAGCCCCATGATCTTGTGGACAGCGAAGTCGCACTGCATCGACCAGGATCCGTTGAGCGCGCTGCGGCGGGCGTTCTGCAGCTCGTTCCATGCGCAGGCGAGGAGGTGACGGAGCGCCGCATCTGCGGTGGCGTACTCCTCCTGGTCGTTGTACTCGTTCATCGCCTGGTCAACCGACTCGTTCAGCGTCTTCGGTCGCCACCGCTCCGCCAAGTCGGCTGCGGTCAACTCCACGTACTCCCCGCTCATGTCGTCTCCTCCGGTCCGCCGCACACCGTGCACGGACGCTCAGGACCGAACACATCCCGACCGTTGTCGTCCTTCGAGATGGTGCGCACCAGGTGCCCCCAGCGGCTGGAGCCGATCGCCTGCAGCGTCACCGTCCCTGCGTCATCGACCGACACGACCTCACCGAAGTAGCGCCGGCCGCCCACAACCTCGATCCCGACACGATGCCCGGGCTGCAACCCGCCAACGTTCACGACGCCACCTCCGCGTGCTCGCACGGCCACGCCTGCGAGAAAGCCACGTCACCAACCTCGAACCCGGCGTTCGTGCACTGCCCACACACGATCCCCTCATCGGTAGGGCACTCGAACCCGTCGTGGTCGCAGGACTCCTCCATGCAGTCCCGGAACACCAGCGCCGGGATGATGATCGGATAGTGCTGCGGGCCACCGAGACCGTCGTGAGGCTGCGTCGGCCACTCGGTCATGACGTCACCGCCGCGCATCGACGGGCTGCCGTGTGCAGCACCTTCCACGGCAGCAGCGGCATCCCCGGGGTGTCGTGGATCGCCTCCAGCAGCTCCTCGTGCCGGTCACCGGAAGCCGGCCATTCGCCTCCGATGCCGTCCCGATGCGGATGACCAGGCCCCAACACGCACTCCCCACCCACACCGTTCGGGCCAGACACGTCCCCGCACAGCCGGTCGATCGGGTAGACGGGCTCATGCCGCTTCGCCAGGTGGGTGCGCAACGCCTGGTAGGCGCCCTCGCCCTCCATCTCGGGGGTGCCATGGCGGGCGAGGAGTTCGACGGTGCGGTTGACGTCGTCCCGCAGCGAGCGGGCAGCCCCCGACTCCTCCCGCAACTCTGACAACGCCGCCGCCACGTCCTCGGCCCGCACCCGGATGTGCCCATCCAACGTGGCCTGGGAGAGGGCGTCACGGAGACGATCCACCGAGCCGGTCACGCCGCACCGTCCAGGGCTGCGATCGTCGGACACGGCCAGTCATTCGACACCGTGCAGAACGGGTCCCCGGTGTCGCAGTGGTTGCACATCTGGCGGGGGCCGCTCGTCGTCTCGACCGTGGTCGCGAAGTGAAGCGTGCGCACCGCCTCTGCCTGGGCGCGGAGCCGCCCAACCTCATCCGCCGCCCCAGCCGCGCCCGCCTCCCCTTGTGCAGAGCATCGGGCGGTCAGCGCCAACATCCCCGGCTCGGACCGCAACGCGGACAGCACGTCCGCCAGTGGCACCCCCAGCGCGCGGGCGGCCGAAGCCAGCGCCTTCGCGCGCACCGGCTCGCCCGACGTCAGCCGGCGCCACGTCATCGGCGCAACGCCGTGCGCAGCAGCAGCCTCCGCCGGCAACCAGCCGTGATCGTCCTGCACCTGCAGCAGCAGCCTGCCAAGAGCGACGCGGCGGTCCCGGTCGGGACCGTCCAGGAAACTCTCCACCTCCCGTACGTCCGCGCCGTCGAACACGACGTTCCCTGACGAGTCCGACAGGTGGATGCGCCCGAAATCGGAGGCGCCAGGGTCCATCCTGCGGACCTTCTGGAACATCAGACCGCGGCGGGCCGCGACCCGGCGGAGACGGTTCTCCAGCACCTTCTGCGGCCCGTCGCTCACGCCACACCGTCCAGGGCCCGCCGCGTCGCACACGGCCAATCCCCTGCGCAGTGCAGACACTGGGCGGACCCGTCATCCCCGGGTGTCGTGACCTTGACGCCGTGCAGCTTCCGGACCCGTTCAATGGCGGCCTCTGCGCCGCCTGCACCGGCGGACAGGACGTGACGGATCGCCCGAGCTGCCTGCCGAAGCCCCGCCGCATAGCCCTTGATCTCCGCCGCATTGGTCGCGTCGATGTCCACCCCTTGTGTGTCCTCCAAGGTGGCAGCAGCGATCTTGTCGAAGCCAGATGGCAGCTCGGCGACGTTCGCGACCTGCGTGCACGCCGTATCCGCGATGATTCGGAGGGCCAGCACCTCACGGGCTAGGACCGAACCCTCCTGGAGCTTCAACGCGCGCTCAACGTCCTCAGGCCGGCGACGTCGTTCCATCGCGTTCCCGCTCACGCCGTCACCCCCGCTGCGGTGGTCTCCACAAGCCCAGACGGGGCGGCGTCCAGGCCGCCCTTGCCCGACGCCCCCGCAGCCGCGTGCGCCAACCCCGGCCGCACAGACTCGCGGACCACCACATCCCCGGAAGCCCGGCGCTGCACCGGAACCTGCGGGCGAACCTTTCGGGACCCCCGGAAAATGGCCTGTGCCCGCCGCCGGCCCCCGATCGTGGACGGGACAGGGGGCAAGACGCGGGGACGAGCCATCGCAGCCGCTACGGCGCTCTCAGCCGCCGTAATCTCCGCCACCACCACCGCGTGCTCCGTCGAGTGGTCGCACGACCGGTACGGCGACACCGGAATATGCGTCGCCGGATCCCACCGCTGCCCCGACCGGTCACACATCCCGCACCGGCGCAGCACCCACTCCGCCGCACCAGCGCAGCTGTCGCACTCGGCAACCGCGAGACTCGACGGGACACCCCGATGCTCACGGCACCGAGGCTCGGACGGATCGAACGGGCGAGGCTGGGTGACCTCTGCGTTCAACGACTGCGACTCGATCATGGGCTGCGCTTCCTTCCGGGAGCTGATCAACGCGCGCGTGCGGGTGGTGGGTCGACTTTCAGACTTGAGTTTGGTTCGGGACCACTCGGTCAGTCGGGTATCTGTCCGTCAGTGGCAAGGACGTCGCGGTGTAGTTCCGCGATGTCCGCGGCAGCCGGGGAGCGGAGCGACCCGTGCAGTTGCAGTTGTAGTTGGGGCTAAGCGGAGCGAGCCCTCTATCTGTTCTCTGTGTGTGTGCTCTCTAAGAACCCTGGAATCCCGAATCCGGTCCAGCCGAATCCGGGTGAGCCGAGTTCGGGATTCCAGGGATCGGCCCGAAGACGGGATTCCAGGGTTCGGCAGCTAGTTCCGGGCTGCCAGGTGCTCGGCCATCGCCGCCGCGACCCGGACCGGGTTATCCCCGTACATCCACAGCCACGACCAGGTGCCGGTCTCTTTGTTCTGGATGCGCTTCCGCGCCAGGTAGCCGACACGTTCGAGCTCGGCCAGGGCGGTCTCAATGGCGTCCCGACCCTCGGCGCCAGGCCGGCGCTTCTGGTCGGTTGGGCCGCGACGAGAGGATGCGATGCGGGTAGCACTGGTCTTCCACCCCTCAGGCCGTGACAGGAGGTCGACCAGGACCCCGAGCGCCCGGAACGAGATGCGGGAGTCCTGCAGCACCTCTCGCGGGATGATCTCGAAGTTGTTAGTGCGCGTGTCGAACGTCTGGACGCCCTCGCTCACCGGGCACCCCCAGCGGTGGGGCGCTGGGCGCTGGCCTTGGCCTTGCTGATGTGGTCGACGCGGTGGGATGGCGGCTTCGGTGGGTGATTCTGTGGGGGGTTGAGGCGATCGATGTCGTCCCGTTCGAGGGTGTAAGCCGCCTGGCGATCAGGGCAGCCCTTAGCGGTCCAGCGATGCCAGGTCATGCTGCGACGAGCCTCGGCGTGCTGCGCCATGCGGTTCGCGAAGTGCTTGGTGCTGCCGACGTAGGCGATGTCGCCGGCCTTGTCCCAGGCGAAGTAGACAACCGACTGATCCTTGGCGGGAATCGCGGCAGCGGAGGTGACAGGCCAGGAACCGGACCACTCCTCTCCCGTGTAGCTGGCCCGCTCGCGGCGCTTGGCTTCGGCAGCGGCCCGGCGATCTGCTTCTCGTTCCTCAGCGGTTCGGAGGTTGCTGAGGTGCGCGCGGTACTCATCGACGGTGAGGATCAGACCGTGCTGGGCGAGCCCGAAAATCCAGAGGTTCGCCTGGTAGAGACTGCCCGCCCAAACCTCATCCGCGAGTCGCTGAAGGTCGGCGGCCTCGCCTCGCTGGTACCAGCGCCCGATGTGCAGGTAGGTGTGCAGCTCCTCGACGCTGAGCCGTTCGATCAGCTCGTGGGCGACGTCGATGACGGGGAAGACGCGGGTTCGCACGACACGCTGTTGGAGGGGGAAGGGGACGGCCAGTCCACGGAGGTCCGCGGCGGTGCTGGCCTCGACGGGGGCGCTCATGCGGCGGCCTCGTTCCGGACACGGGAACGGGCACAGGTGACAGGGGTCACGAAGAACACTCCTGGGCTACGGAGCAACGGGTAGGTGGGCTCAAACCGGCCTGGGCGGGCACGATCCGACATCTCATTCAATTCTCGGCACAGCTGGGTAACCACCAACGATGCCATACGCCCCCGAAAGGGAACACGCACAGGTGGCGAAGGTGACGTTCGGTACCCCACACGGCGGCAACGACACGCCCACAAGCACAGTAAGTGATTAGGCCCCGCGACAGCCGCCCCTCCACGTGTCATCATTGCCTGCGCGACAGCACCACAGCGGCTAGCTACCGCTTCGCTGACGCCGCCCCACCACGCGCACAGCATGATCCTGGGTAGGAGCATGCGACCGTCGCAGGTGAGGCGTGAAGCCAAGGAGGCGACTGCAGCGCTGGACTGGCTCGGGGCGGCCGGACTGGGATGGGCTCCTGGTTCCGGCCGCCCACCTTTTTGTGGGGTTGGGTTGCGGCGCACAGGGTTGCGCGGGTGTGGCGGCGCGTCGCGTTGCGGACGCGCCGAGACCTCATCTATGGTCACGGCTAGTACCTCCGCGCGTCTCCCCCGTTCGCCGGCAAGCTTCTGGGGAGGCGCGCGTTTTCTATTGTCGGGGTCAAGTCGATCAGTCAGTGGCGCGGACACTACTCGACATAGGTGGGATCTTCGGGGCGCGACACGCCCCACGTCCGCACTACGTCAGATAGACATTCAGCGGTTACGCTCCCCCTGTGGCACAGGACCGGTACTCGCAGGTGCGCATCCCCGAGGAGATGCACATCGAGCTGAAGAGGAAGGCCGAGGAGCGCGGGCACCCGCTCTCATTCCTTGCCCGCATGGCCATCTCGACCGCCGCCCGTCTCGTCGTCGAGGGGCATGGGGGTGTGCTCCCGAAGGAGTCCCCTTCGCTCGACGCGGGCTGGAAGAACGTGCAGTGGGCGGAGACCAAGGAAGACGCCGCCGAGGCCGTCGCCCTGATCGGGCGCGCAGGATCGTCCAGGCCGGCGGTGATGGCGTGGTTCGTCCAGGCGTACCTGGAGGCGGACGGGAGCCTCGTGCGGATGAACTGGCCGTTTCCCGGGCATTCTCTCTCCGACGCGGCCTGACAGGTAGACCTACGTGACGTAGTGCGCTACACTCTCCTGCATGAAGCCCACCCAGGGCGTCGGACAGGCCGCCCAACCTGACACCGACGACCCGAAGCCCACTCCTACCCAACTCGCCGCGGCACTCGTCCCGATCGCAGACGTAGACCCGGCAGCACTCCCCCAACCCCACGCCCTCGGGCACTGGCTCGGGAACCGCATCGAAGCCGGCATCGCCACCATGCGCACACAGCGCGGCAAGGTGTGCCAGCCCGAAGACACCTACGCCCTCGTCCGCGAACTCACCCGCACAGACGACGTCCTCGCCGAGATCGTGTACGCCGTCAACCGGCAGCGCGACCGCATCCGCGGCGCCCTCGAAGAGGAGCTGACCGAGGTCAACGGCGAACAGTCCGGCATCCCCAATGGTGCGCTCGTCGTCCCGGTGGACGGCGGAGAGGTGCGTGTCGCCGCCTCGTGGTCGAACCGGTACGACGTCGACACCGAGCAGGTCGCGTCCGTGATGGTCGCCGCCCTCGCCGACGAGTGGGGCGACAAAGCTGCCGCCGACCCGGAACAGTTCGCGCTGGCAGCGGTTGAGCAGTTCGCCAACCCCGACACCGGGGTCCTCGGCAAGGTGACCGCCAAGCCGACCAAGGTCAAGGCCGTCGCCGCCTCGCTGGCAGCCCGTGAGCTGGATTCACTGGCCGCGGTGGCCCGTTCGGCGATCGGGCAGCCGGTCCGCACGTTCAAGGGTGTCACCGTGGAACGATCGACCCCCAAGCCCTGACACAGCAGTATCCGGCCTGGGTCTAGCCCACCCGCGCCGTAGCCCACTCCTACCCACAGAACGGTGCCCGCCGTGCAACCTTTCTGCGCCCCTTAGCTTTCGCCGGCCGTATCCGCACCCCCCATGCGTGTTGGTGGTGGTCGTCCGGCCGGTAAGCACGACGAGCGGTCCCGTCCTAAGACGGGGTCTAAGAGCGCGCTAGCGCGAGTCCACGCGCGTCGACAGACGGCTTAGGCAGCGGAGTCGACGGCCGGATCGGGCGCGGATCACTACCCACTCCTCGTCGTCACCACCCCCTCCCCTCTTGCCCAGCCCACCTACCCCGAGAGGTCACAGCCCATGACCGCCGCAGCCCAACAACAACCCGACGACGATCTCGACGCACCCAACCCGGGTGCGGCGATCGCAGTCGCCCGCCCGCACCGCGGCTCGATCACCGAGAAAATCCAGTACGCGCAGCACCTCGCCCAGTCCGGGCTCCTCCCCGCCCACTACCGCAAAGAGCCCGCCAACGTGCTCTACGCCGTCGAGTACGGCGACATGCCGGGACTGGCCCCCATGGCGGCGATCACCGGCGTGCACGTGATCGAAGGCAAACCGACCGCGTCGTCAGCGCTCATGTCCGCGCTCGTTCGACGCGCCGGCCACCGCCTCCGCGTCAAGGGCGACGATCGGAAGGCCACCGTCCAGATCATCCGCTCCGATGACCCCGACTGGGTGTTCGAGTCGGTGTGGGACATGAAGCGCGCCGAGCAGGCGGGTCTCACCGGCAAGAAGGTGTGGAAGCAGTACCCGGCCGCGATGTTGAAGGCGCGCGCCATCTCCGAGTGCGCCCGCGACGCCTGCGAAGAGGCGCTGCTCGGACTTCACTACACCGCTGAGGAGATGGGGGCGGAGGTCGACGAGGACGGCAACGTCATCAAGGCCACCGCCGAACGGATCGACCAGCCCGCCAGCAACGTCCGGCACATCACCGGGGAACCCGACTGGGACACCGAGACGCAGGCCGCGGAGAGGGCGGAGGACCGGGAGCGGCTGTCCGAGCTGTGGCACCTGGCGAAGGCGCTGCAGCCGTTGAACAAGGAGCTGCGGGAAGGGATCGGCGCGGCTGGGTTGCGGGTGAAGGCGATCCACGATGCCCGCGCCGACGCGGCTGCCGTTGCGGCGGCAGCAGATGAGCCGATCGACGCCGAGCTCGTCGACGACCCCCAGCCCACCACGCCGGCTGACCCGGCCCGGCTCGCTGCTGACCTCGTCGACAACCTGCTGTTGGCGTCCAACCCCGATCAGGTCGCCGCCATCCTCGACGGCCCCCTCCTCCGCACGGTCGCGACCGTCGACGTGTCGGGTCTCCTCACCGACGACGACCGGGAAGTCCTCGCCCTCGACCCCGACAGCGCTCTCCCCCTGTCCGCGCTTGCGGGGCGGGTCCACGAGTACACCGAGCGGCACCAGCGGTCGCCGCGCAACCCTCTGGATGTGTGATCGACATGGCTGGCATCACTGAGTTGTACGACTCGAACCATGCCGGGTCGGTCACCACCATCACCCCCGCCCAGAAGCGGGCCGCCGGTGTCAACGTGGCTGCCCGTGCGGTGCGTGAGGGCTGGGACCGGGAGCTGTTGACGGAGCAGCTGGAGATGCTGGGGTTGCTCGACCAGCCGGCAGGGGTGGCTCGGTGAGTGGCTGGGAGCGGTCCTCGTTCTGCTCACTCGGGGACTGCGTCGAAGTCCTCCACCTCCCCGACGGAGGGGTGGCCGTGCGCGGGACCACTGCCCCCGGCATCGACCTGCGGTTCACGGCAGCCGAGTGGACCGCCTTCCCCCTGGGGGTCAAGGCCGGGGAGTTCGACCCGGCCCGGCCCACCGAGGACGTGGCATGAGCACCCTCCCCTACCCGCCGCTCCCGTCGTCCGACGACCTCGCCGAGGACTACCTGAACCGGGAACTGCGCAACCCCCGCTCCACCGCATGGCCTGTACTGCTGTCCGACGAGTACGCCACCCAAACCCACCGCGTCCTGGCCTCGTTCCGGGAGCAGATCGACAACACGTTCACGCACCGGAACGCGGACATGGCCGCGGTGCGGGCACGGTTCACCGCCGGGGAGATCGACTCCATCGAGCTGGCCCGTCACCGGGCCGACTATGAGGAGTGGAAGCGGAGAGCGCAGAACTTCCGCACCCTCGTCGAGCAGCGGTACCGGCAGGCCGCCGACGCCGGGAACGCCCGCCGCGGCTACGACCTGGCGAACCGGATGCGGGACGTCCTCCTCACCCTCGCGGAGGCGGTGATGGAACACCGGGAGCGTGTCGACGACGAGTACGAGCCGACGGTGGAGGACCGCATCCTGTGGGCGCGCCTGTCGACGCTGCGAGTACCGGCCGAGGCCCGGCCGGAGACGTTGGAGGAAGCGGCGGCCCGGGAACGGTCGAAGCGTCCGGCGGTGGTCATGTCCCAATAGTCGCGACCGCTGTTGTTCGTGGGGCCGGCTGGTCCGCCCAAGACCTGCCGGCCCCGCACCCTGTGCCCGCTCCCCACCACCCCTAGCCCAGCTCTACCCCGCTCGTTCCTGCCCACGGAGCCCCACAATGCCCAAACAGCACTTCCGTCACGTCCCCAAGCCTGACGTGCCCCCCACGGCTGACCTCCTCGCGTTGGCCGGCCGTCTCGACGGCTCCTGGCGGCAGCAGGCCCGCTGTACCGAGGTCGACCCCGAGGTGTTTTTCCCCGAGCAGGGCGCCACCCTCGGCCCGGCCCGCCTGGTGTGCGCCGGGTGCGAGGTCCGAACCGAATGCCTCGCCTACGCCCTCGCCCACAGCGATGTTGTGGGGGTTTGGGGTGGGGTGTCCGGTCGGGACCGGGTGTTGATGTTGCGGCACGCCCGGAACGCCGAGGCGGCCACGGTTGGGGTGGCGTGACGGTGGAGCGTGGGAAGCCGTTGCAACGCAAGACCCCCCTGCGTAACACCAGCACCCTGCGTAACACGACGCCGTTGCGGCGCGCAGGATGGAAACGATCAGCGGTTGCGGAGAGGCACGACGGGGATGCAGAGTCCGAGGGCCGTGACGTCGAGCCTGATGCGTCTCGGGGGCGGCCTGGTTTGCTCCTGCCCGGGGGTGCGCCGGCGTCTGTCCCCCGGCGTGGTGGGGCGGCGCCGGTCCCAGCGGCGCTCCGCCGCATGGTGATCGCACGGGCTGAGGAGTCCTGCGACCGGTGCGGCCGGTACCTCGGCGGACAGCTGTACTCGCTACAACATCGCCGCGCCCGAGGTGCCGGTGGTCGCCGGGACGGCTACCTCGACACTGCCGCCAACCTCGTCGTGCTGTGTGGGTCCGCGACCTCGCCGGGCGGCTGCCACTTGTGGGCCGAGACGAGGTCAGGGCGGACGACTGAGTCGTCGCAGGGGTTCGTGATCCGGGGCGAGCTCGACAGGCCGGAGGAGACGCCGATTCTGCGGCATGGCCGGCAGTGGGTCATCCCGGGCTTCGAGTGCTGGATCGAAGTCAGCCGCCCGATGCCTAAACTAGTAGTTGACAAACCCGCGTGACGGAGTAGTGTCCAACTCATCGGACGGGGCGCCCACCCCGAACGACCGGCCCACCCAGCCGAACCTCCCTAGCCCAGGAGACCCCGAATGACCAGCACCACCGCTGCCCCCGCCGCCGTCGCCCTCTACTGCGACCAGTGCGACCAGCCCGCCACCCAGGAAATCGACTGGATCGAACTCACCGACACCCTGGACGAGCGCGGCAACAGCACCACCGTCTGCGACTCCCACGTCTGCTGGGCCGCCGCGACCGAACTCATCGAAGACGAGTTCGCCGGCAAGGTGCAGCAGACCCGCCGCACCACCCCGCCCAACACCCGCCTCCACCGCCGCAACCACGACATCCCCGAAACCGTCACGTGGGGCGGCGACTACCGGCCCAACGGCGACATCGTGTCCCTGCAGTCGGTGCGGGTGGCGTGCTTCGACTGTGGCCGCTGGTACGACCCGGCCGACAACGTGTCGTGCATCCCCAATGCGCGTCGCATGGCCGGGCTCCCCCCGCTGTCCGCCGCGTCCTGAACCCGGGGGGTGGGCTGCCACGCGACCGCAGCCCACCCCCGCTCTCCTGCCCGAGCACACCCCGGAAGGCGCCCCATGCGTATCGGAGACTTGATCACCACCCTGGCGATCCAGGCCGGCATCGGCCAGATCACCCGAGCCCACGCCATCACCACGTTGGCGGCAGCCTGCGGCTACACGTTGCGCGGGGCGGAGCTGCAGTTGCGGGACTGGCAGTCCGCGCAGGACCGCTACCGCGACCAGCCCGTCCCCAACCCGTCCGTCCTGGCCTGACCTGGGGTGGCGCCGTTCGTCGGGGGCGGCGCCACCCCGAACCCCCTCTCCAACCTGAGGTGAACAGCCAATGACCAGCCCGAACGGCACCCCTGTCGACGATGGCGACCGCTCATGGGAGCACGAGCAGGCCGAGGCGATCCGGGAGGACCCGCACCACATCCTCGACGTTCTGCGCACGCAGGCCGCCGAGCTCGACCGGCTGCGCGCTATCGAGCGCCGGGCGATCGAGCTGCGCAATCAGAGCGCGATGATCGACGCCGACGCGTTCCGGGCGGCGCGACACATCCTGGAAGGCCACAAGTGAGCAGCCCTGCGATCGAGACGGTGACGGCCCACCGGTGCGGCGTCTGCGGCCAGGACGACGAGGCGCACGACACCTGCCCGGAGTGCTTCCACTGCCCCGGCTACCCCCACGATCACGGATGCGACGGCCTGTCCGACTCCGAGGAGAACCCCCGATGACCGAGAAGACCGACCGACGCAGCGAGGCCGAACAGTTCTTCGACGGCGCGTTCGCGGTCGCGAGGGCTATCGCCGCTCTCCGCCCGCCGCCCCGCCCTCGCCCGCAGCCGAAGCCCCGACCGTCGTTCGCTCACGCGATCTGCGACCGCTGCGGCACCGGTGTCCGCCAGGGCGCTGCTGGTCGGTACGTGTCGGTGGTGTCCGCGCCGAACGGCGACCCCGGCAAGTGCTCCTCCCTGGTGTGGTGGCGCACGGTCGAGCCCGGGGTGATCGACGCCCACCCAGACGACGCCCTCATCGAGACCGAGGAGCCGCCGGAGTGGGACGAGTGCCCGGGGTGCTTGTGCTTCCTGGGGATGGCGCCGTGCAACCACTGCGTGGACCACTGGGATGCGGATAACGAC
>Ga0172380_10000354_pt1 | contig 92871 bp, 122 predicted proteins | sample Leawe162metaG_FD_119747 | JGI IMG/M metagenome (GOLD analysis project Ga0172380, IMG submission 119747) | Leachate microbial communities from a municipal landfill in Southern Ontario, Canada - Leachate well 162 metaG | ecosystem: Engineered > Solid waste > Landfill > Unclassified | place...
GCCCAAGCCAATGCTGCAATTTCCGCTGCTAATAGTGCGGCGAATACTGTCGCGGTGTTTGCTAATGGTACGTTGGTATTGGCTCGATCGAATGTAAACTTTAATAATACGAGCACTATCAATGTATTCGCGAGTGCTAATGGGTCGATTCAAACGAATGTTTCGTTCAGCATAAATACAAGTGCTGTTATTGCTGCACCTGGTGGGTCCGATACACAGATTCAATATAACAACAGCGGCTCGTTGGGGGCGAACACTAATTTCACCTATAACGCAACATCCAGTTTATTCAGCATAGATGGCACAACAAGAGTTGCAAATACAAATAAATTGGTATTTGGTGGGTCTCAAGACAGCACAGAATTAACGGCGAATTCTAGTATTGTGTGGAATGCATCTTCGCTGTCATTAGATATAACTATTTTTGGATAACACATGACGAAAAATGTAATTTATAAGATATGGAAACTCGGTGCAGCCTGGGACGGAAAAAAATATTCTCATGCTGGAAATATACCACCTAACATCACCGCGTTTAGTATTTCTGCATCAGCATTTAATACAACCACGGTTCGTTACACCATTTCCGGTGGTTCAGGTGCAACGAGCTGGACAGTTTACTACCGCACACCGGCAGGCTCAGGTGCATACACCTCACAAAGTGTCACTCCAGGTATCACCACGTTTGATGTGACGGTGAGTGCTGGTGGTAATGCTGATCTGTATTTGGTTGCGGCTAATTCTGGGGGCAGTGTTACCAGCAATACAGTGACGGGGAGTGCTCAATCGTCTAGCGATGTTTATGCATTCCCGTTGAAGGCAGGCAATGCAATTGCATCTGCAAACCTCAATATGCGTATGGTTCACCCACGCCCTGATGCTGATGGTGGTATCAATAGCTGGGAACGTCATAAGCTCCAACCAGAGGGTATTCCATTACGGATTCCAGTTGGCGTCCTCGGAGGTATCCCCCCATTCCGGTATTCAGTTACATCGACTATGTCCGGGTTGACGATTGGCGCTGATATGCCGAATGACTGGTGGGAAAACGGCCTGCAAAATTACGGCGTGTTGATGTGTGATGCGCCGACGGCTGGCACGTACACGACGACTGTCACCGGTACGGATCAGGCCGGTACGCAGGTATCGAGTACGTTCACGACGGTCGTTATCGATAAAAATGACACCACCAAATTCCGCTGGTTCGATTCGGTCAACGGCAATAATGCCAATAGCGGCAGCTATGCATCGCCCTACAAAGACGACCTCACCAAAGCCTACGGGGCGACCTCTGGTGCTACGACCTTTCAGGGTCATGTGATTTTCAAGGACACGGCAACGTATTCGCTGGTCGGGCACTCTGACACTACTCCGGGCATTCGCTTAAACAGCGGCCGTATGCCGATTGTCTACTACACGATGCCGGTTTCAGGATCGGTCGGACAGCGCGCTAAGTTCGATTTCACCGGCGGCAAGTTCATCGGGATTACTGGGTTCAGCTGCCTGGTACAGGGCATGTACATCGGTGAGATTGATCACACCGGATCAACGACCGGCGTTACGAATATGCACAACTATTACATCAACGATGCGCAGGATCGGATTACGTTTTTCAATATCGACAACACGAGCATCGGCGTCGGCTCTGCGGGTACGGATAACGCCACTTTCTGTTTCTTCAGCAACGGCGCAGATTCAACGGACGCATCCTACAACCACAACGTATTTTTCCGGCGAGTGCGCGAAACCGGGCGTCCGAGTTCCAGCAATAGCTACGGGATGACATCGGCTTACGGTCTCAAATACGCACTGTTTGAAGACTGTCACGAAATTAGTTCGTCTTCCGCCGAGGATTTTTACCTCAAAGATTCCGACCAGCAAGTAACGCTACGATACTGCTCATCCGATAACAATATGGCCGTTGGTGCGCAGAATCAGAATGGTGGCACCAGCGGGGAGATTGAATACGTGCATTGTCGTGTAAATGATGCGCTGGGCGGAACGGCAATTGGCCTTGCTACAGCTGGAGCATCCGGAACGCTTGGCAATATCTACGTCTCGCGCTGCACAACCTACGGGAAGGTTGACGTTAATAGCTTCTCGACTGCGACCGGAACCTATGCGGTTTCAGGGACGGTAATTTATACGTCGCTCTCCCCGGCGTTTAACAACGGTGGCAAATCGTCCACCAATACCGGCAATGAGCTGCAAGGCAACACGGCTTACATCAACACCACGACGCTCAAGTTAACCGATACCTACGCGGCCTATCGTGGCACTCGCGGCGCGGAGATTTTTGACGTATGAGCTTAACTAACAAACGCTCTGCCGCTGGTGCAGCGGGTACATTCACAATTTCACTGCCTATTGCAGATGGCGCCGGGAATAGCCGAATTGTCGTTGGCTGGATGACTGTAAAGTCCGCTGCAGGTAACGGAACAGGGATGACGTATAACGGTGTAGCGGGTACAGCACTGGGGGCAATCAACAATGCAACAGGACGTATCTTTGTCTACTACTGGGACGAAACAATAGGGCTGCCTGCTGCAGCGGGAACCTACAATTTAGTTCTTGTCGGTGCAACGGGCATCGGCATCATTGTGCAAGGCTATTCAGTCAGCAATGCACGCCAAGGTGCACCGACTAACCTGCAAACAGCAACCAGCGATGGTGGGTCTACTGGTACCAGTGTGTCCTTCACAGCCTCTGCCCCAGTGGGTAGTGATGTGATGGCAATCCTCAATGCGGCATACACTCCATTGACTCCAGGTGGTACTCAAACTGTTATTTTGGCAGCAACCAGTGACAACGGTGCCTATGCTGCCTCCGGCTATGCAAGTGACAGTCTAACTGCATCATATAGTTGGGGCGCCACGGTAGATTACACAGCATTGTCGTTTGCCATCGAGCCAGCAGCTGCAGCAGGCCCAACTCTCTCAGCCGGCACGCCCGCAAACGGCAGCACTGTAGGCTCCGCTGTTTCGCTGGGCTGCACTACGTCAGACGGCTCTGCTGGCACGAATACGCTGTATGGCGTGCTCGCAACCAGCAACATTTTCACGGGCGTCACAGGAGCACAGGTTAAAGCTGGGCAAAACGCAGCCGGAAATTCGACTGGTGTTACTGCAACCAACGCCGCAATCACAACAACCACGCCAAGCATTTCACAAGGGACGCTGGCATCTGGGACGTACTACGCGGCGATTGTTCAGGAAAAATCCGGCAATCTGTCGAATGTTATTAACCTGACATTCACGGTTGATGCAGACCTACCTACGTTCAGCGCAGGGCCACTTGTATCAGCTATTGGATCAACCACGGCCAACATAACAGTCACTTCTAGTGAAACTGGAACTGTTGCTGTAATCGCAAACACGTCGAATCCAGGTAATACTGCGTTCGACGCAGCCGCAGTGGCGATTACTGCCAATGTGTCATCTAATGTGTCGTTGTCTGGTCTGACTCCAATGCAATTAACCAACTTCTGGGTTCAGATAAAAGATGCGGCTGGTAATAGAGCAACGGATAATGTATCAGGAGTAACTCTCCACGCATCGTTTACTAATATAATAGTCACCACACCCAATTCATCGAATGTAAATATTATCGAGACAGATCCGCCAATTTCCAATACGGATATCATTTCTTATGGTAATGTACAAGGCACAGGAAATGTGGTTGTTTATTCCGATTGTTCGTTCAATAGTGAGGCGAACGTAACGTCATTCGATGTGTTTGTAGCCAACTCGTCGATGGGGTATGGAGCGAAAGGTACTCAATATGTTCCGTTGGTCTATGGAACCAAAGAGGTTAGCGGAAATACGAACTGGAAAGGGCAGATGACCGTTGGTTCTGATGGAAGAAAATACTCACATCCAGATAAAGCACCGCACTAAGGATCAATAATTAATGACTATTAATTTTAATACATTACCGTCAATATTATTGATCGGATCTAATACCGCTAATGTCACTGCGAATGCAAACAATAGCGGTAATGCTTATCTGGTAATTGCGGCGGCTAACTCGGCCCAACCGAATGATGCTACGTTCGACGCGAGCACATCTAACACAACAATTACGGCCAATACTGTATTCGTGGTTAATACTGCGTCTGCATCGCCAGCAACGCTATCTAGATTCTGGTTGCAAGTAAAAGATAATTCTGGTGCGAGAAATACAGATTCTGTTCTTGGCCTTACGTCGCACACTGGTTTCCAGCAAATAACGTTGGGCACTCCGAATACAAACTCGGCTTTTAGGATTGTAACATCACCGGATGTTGTTGCTAACGATATTATCGACTGGGGTAACGTCATCGGGTCCGGCAACGTCTACATGGCCAACGATGCTACATTCAGTGCCGATGTTGGTGTAACGGCATTTGATGTCTATGTCGGTACGCTGACTGATGGATGGGGTAATGTAGCAACACAGAACGTGGCTAGTGGTTATACGTTCAAAATGTATGCTAATGGAACACAAACTGTATATACATCAGTTTCTAATATTATTCTCACTGGTGCGGCAAATGTATCCGGTACACTGAACGTGGGTGGATATGATCTTCCGGCTAAATTGAATGCAGCATATAATGCAGCAAATTCGGCGTCTGTCAAGACATCGGCAAATGGTGGCTCTCTAATTACCTCCGGCAACATCAACTTCGTAAACACCTCCACCGTATCGGTCTCTGTCACATCTGGTATCAATGGAAATGCTAACGTTGCATTTACATCGACTGCAGGTGGCTCCGGCACAGTAACTTCCGTGAATACTGGATTAGGATTGACCGGCGGTCCAGTAACGACAACAGGAACTATCTCGGCTAATCTGGCGACAACATCCGTTCAGGGCATTTCCAAGTTAGTCGATTCGATTAGCTCCACAGATACTGCCAACGCAGCCACTGCCAATGCCGTTAAGTGGGGATTCGAGTCAGCGAACGCTAATGCATTGTTAGCGTATGCAGCAGCCAATAGCGCATATATCAAGGCCAATACTTCGGCTAATACTGTCGCGGTGTTTGCTAATGGAACTCTGACTCTAGCAAGTGCAAACGTAAACTTCAATAATACTGGAACAATTAATGTTTCTTCCACGGCAAATGGAACCGGACAGGTCAACGTCGCATTCTCTGTTAATACTGCCGCAATGTCTGGGGGCGGTGCATATCAGGCAGATGTCTTGGCGAACGGAACGCTCGTTCTTGCCAACGCCAACCTAAACTTTATAAATACATCTACAATGAACGTCAATATATCTGCTAACGGGTCTTCGCAGGCTAATATTGGATTCGACTATAATCCTTCGGGTCAATTGGGCATTGCGATTGCTCTGAAGATGCAACGCTTCTTAATGTGAGGTAATTCCATGCCAGGTAATATCAATCCCATTTTCACCAAAGTTGGTGATATCCAATGGTCTAATGTTAATATATTGACTGCTAATACTACTAGAGATGGCACTGGCGCGAATGTAATCTATACTGCCGACGCAACTAATGGCGGATATGTGGATTCTTTGCGTATTAAAGCCAGAGGAACAAATACTGCGACTGTATTGAGAATTTTTATCAATAATGGTGGTGCTCTATCTACCAATACCAATAATATTCTTTTCGGAGAAGTCGGTATTGCTGGGACGACGGCATCGGAAACTGCGCCAACAGTTGACGTGGACTATCCGATGGGGATCGCCATGCCGCCAGGATATACCATTGCAGTGGCGATTGGAACATCAGTTGCGGCTGGTCTTTCTATCACTGTGATTGGAGGCAAGTATTAATGTTAGATACTTTCCACCTAGGAAGCGGTAAGTTCGACGTTCAGAAATATTACCCTTCTTACAACAACCAGATGTTTATATGGAAGAAGCCGCGTGGCGCTACGATGACGTTTATGTTGTTGGTTGGCGCTGGTGGCGGCGGTGGTGGTGGAAATACTAGAGCGGCTGGTGTCGGCGGCGGCGGTGGTGGCGGTGGTGGTTCTGGTAGTATTCAAAAACTACTGATACCGACCATGTTCCTCCCAGACAACCTGTATGTTATTTTGAACCTAGGTGGAACTGGCGGCGCTGCTAATACGGCTGGTAATGCTGGCGGTGCTATGTCTATTATATCTACACAAACAACTGCTATTACTGGTGCAAACTATCTTGCTTCCACTTCCGGCGGCGGGGCAGCTAACGGCGGGAGCGCGGGTGCAGCTGGTGGTGGTAATGGTGGTTCCGGTACAGGCGCAACAACCGTTTCTATCAACGCGTCTGGCATTTTTGGAATACCACATTTTCAAGGTGGAACAAGCGGAGGTAATGGTGGAGCGGTAGCTGGATCTTCTGTGGCCGCTATTGGCAACGCTCCGATTTGTGGCGGCGCGGGTGGTGGTGGAGTAGATAACGCGAATGTGGCATACAACGGTGGATCTATTACTGCTGTCGGCGCGTCTCTCGCGATTCCAGTAACAGCAAACACAGACGGTTCTGTTGGCAGAATACTGTATGATTCTCCGTTGATCTACACAGGCGGCTGCGGTGGTTCCGGTAATTCGTTGGGCACAGGATATAGCGGTGGGAACGGAGCGCCTGGTTGTGGCGGCGGAGGCGGCGGCGCTGGGTTAACCGGCGGAACTGGCGGTGATGGTGGCTGCGCATTTTGCTACATAATTTCTTGGTAATATATACAAATACGTTAATTAATTGAGGTAACAAACATGAAATATCTATTCGCAATTCTCGCTTTTCTTTCTATCTCTGTTCAGGCGGCTACTCTTTCTTGGACTCCGGCTACTATCAGAGAAAATGGCGATGTTCTAGATCCTTCAGAAATCGCAGCTACCAAGCTCTATTCGAAGACAACTTCTACTGGTACGTTGACTCTGGTGACTACTGTACCGGCGCCGGCGACCACATTTACAGTACCTGGCTGCAAACCGTTGTTCTACGTTGCAACGACAGTAGATACTGCTAATCTAGAATCTACGGTTCCTTCTAACAATGCACAAGTAATTCCTGTTAGCTGCAACCCAAAGGCTCCGTCGGCTCTCAAGGTGAATTGAGACCGAGCGTTAAGAATGACAAGGAAAAGAAGGCTACAACCAAGAGACACGGAGAATAATAAATGAGTAGCCCCGCCAGCAGATCGCAATTGAAGGATTATTGCTTAAGAAGACTGGGATTCCCTGTCATTCAATTGAATTTGGATGATGATCAGGTAGAAGATCGCATCGATGATGCATTGCATAAATTTCAAGAGTATCATTTCGATGGTACTCGCGATGATTTCTTCAAACATCAGATTACACAGACAGATATAGATAATGGCTATGTCGCCATGGACGATACTGTGATTGGTGTTGCTCGTGTATTTCCATTACCAGCACAGGCAACATCTATTTCTGGTCAGTTCAACATGTTTGACATCACCTATCAGATTCGTTTGAATGAGCTATATGATTTTACATCGGCAGACTATGTGTATTTTACACTAGCACAACAACATCTACGCACATTGGAAATGCTGTTCATCGGCGAGCAACCATTTCGATTCAATCGTTATGATGGAAAATTGTATATTGATATGAACTGGAAGACGAAGGTCACAACCAACAATTTCATTCTGGCAGAAGTTCGTCGGGTGATTGATGGCACTGCATTCTGGGGTAGCACCTGGCTGAAGAACTATACGACCGCTTGCATTAAAGAACAATGGGGTAGCAACATAAAAAAATTCGGCGGTGTCCAATTACCGGGTGGAATTATCCTAAATGGGCAACAGATATATGATGAGGCCGTAGAAGAGAAAGAGAAGCTGAATATCGAACTGAGGGATACCTACGAGCAGCCGGTTGGCTTGCTTATTGGCTGAATCTTATGGGAAAAAATCATTATTTTAATAATTTCTCGGCAAGAAACGAACAAAATCTGTTCGAGAACCTTGTCGGTGAATTGATCGGCATGTTCGGCATAACGTCATATTACATGCCAAGAACATCCGAATCCACGTTCGACGACATTCTCGGCGACGACCCGACCAAACAGTATTCCGAATCGTATGCTGTAGATACATATATCAAAACAGTAGACGATTTCGAAGGCGGAGACTTGTTCACCAAGTTCGGAATCGAAGTACGCAAGCAGGTTCGCCTGATTGTTGCGAACAGGGAGTTCAAAAAGAACGTACCATCTACCTATAGCAGACCCAGAGAGGGTGATCTGCTTTGGTTACCTAACTTCAAGGCCCTTTTCGAAATTAAATTCGTCAACGAAGAAACATTCTTCTATTCGTTCGGACAAGATCATAACTATGGATATGAATTGATATGCGAAAAGTTCCGTTACAATAACGAGAAAATGGAAGTGGGTACAACTGAGATAGAAGATAAGATAGATGAGATAATCACATCCTATGGATTTGTGATGGCCAATACCGGACTGTCATCTTTCATCAGAGGCGAAACTGTATATCAAGGAACCGATCTTCCGTCCGCCTATGTTACTGGAACTGTCGTGGCATGGGACGTTAATACCAAGTACCTGGAGATAAAGAATATCAAAGGTGCGTTCGCAGCCAACAGTCATATCAAAGGTACTCTGTCTAATGCTGATTGGAATCTAGTTTCGCTAGATATGCAGGACGATATTAATTCTTTAATAGATAATAATTCTCTACTTGATTCAGAGGCCAATACTATTCTTAATTTCACGGAAACTGATCCGTTTGGTGGCTTATAATGTCGCTGACTAATCACTTCTATCATAGAACAATTCGGCGAAATGTGATTGCATTTGGCAATCTATTCAACGGTATTGTTTTGATGAAATATGATTACAATACATTCACTGAGTTGGGTAGACTTACAGTTCCCCTTCAATATTCGGAGAATGAACACTTTATACAGCGTCTACAATCTCAACCAGACTTACCGGCCCCTATACAAATTAAATTACCGATGATGTCTTTCGAGATGACTTCGTTGGTTTACGACAAAGCAAGAAAGCTGTCGATGTATAATGAAGAATGTATTACGGCAAACGGAACTGCGACGTCTGTCCACGTCGGCGCACCATATAATATTGGATTTTCTCTCTATATCTACGTCCGCAACATTGAAGATGGTGCGCAAATTGTAGAGCAAATTCTACCCTACTTCAATCCAGACTATACGGTTACGATGAATTTCGTAGACGACGCGAGCGTCGTCAGAAACGTCCCCGTTATTCTAGACAATGTTTCTCAGGACACCGGCGAAGACGGACCGAGCGATACCGTTAGGCTGGTTACGTGGCGGTTGGATTTCACAATGAAGACCTATTTCTTTGGTCCAGTGGATACAAACAGAAAACTCATCAAACACGTCACTGCCAATACTATTACTGGTAATACGACGACCGGTAAAACCTCGGTCAGTATAACAGTCGATCCAGACCCTTTAGATGCGTCGCCGGAAAGCGACTATGGATATACAGAAGTAGTTACCTATTATGACGACTGAGATTGATCAAAAACTATCAGAGATGTTTGAACTATCTGCGCCAACAGAACGCCGGTCGCCTGTTGTAATTAATCAGGAGAGCGACGAGGAATCGCAGATACAAACCGATATAGATCACGTCAGGTCTAATTTGTATGGATTAATCGGTAACGGATCGGAAGCAATTGAAAAACTAATGCACCTAGCGTCGGAATCACAACACCCTAGAACATATGAAGTTCTGTCTAATTTTATCAAAAACATGAGCGATGTTGGCGATAAGTTAGTAGATTTGCATAAGAAGAAGAAAGAGTTGATGGGGGCAGAACCAGCTCCAACGAGTGCTAATATCACGGTCGAAAAGGCGGTATTTGTTGGTTCTACTTCTGATCTGTTGAAGAAGATTAAAGAAGACCCAAATGTCATTGATCAATAATTTTCCAATAAAATCCTATCTGTCTAACCCGAAATTAAAACGGGAAGGACAGATTATCAACATGACACAACATCAAGTTGAGGAATTTATAAAGTGCGCCGATGATCCGATCTATTTCATTGAACATTATATGAAAGTAGTGACTTTGGATAGGGGCCTTGTCCAGATAAAATTATATGACTATCAAAGAGATGTGGTAAATGCTTGTCATTTAGATAGAAAAGTTGTAATGAAATACCCACGCCAGAGTGGAAAATGTCATGATAAATCAACTAAATATAGATTGAGGAATAAAAAAACTGGAATTGTGGTCGAAATGACAGCCGAACAATTCCATGTTTACCAATCAATATGTAGATTGGTCGAGGAATTAAAGAATGAGGAAATTAAATAACGGACCAAAAACACCAGAAGCGATACGAGCCAGTCACGAAAAACATACTGATCCATATAAGTATGTAGAGTGTTCGTTTTGTACATTTAGAGCCAAAGAATTATCAAATCATGTAATTATCCACGACATTACTAGGGATGAATATAAAATAAATCATGGTCCGTTAAAATCACAAGAAATGTGCGATAGGGTAAAGGGAAGCAACAATCCAGCATATCAACATGGAGGTAAGTTTTCTCCTTTCTCATATAAATTTGTCAAGGGTACCGATAAAGTACAGGAGACTAAGAGGAAAGCAGCTCAATCTAGAGTCGACAACGAAAGTAATACAGCGTCGCTTGGATATTGGTTAAAATTAACGAACGGAGACGAAGCGACGGCGAAGAAACTCCAGGCAGAAAGGCAGGCTACATTCTCTATCGAAAAATGTATTGCCAAGTATGGAGAGGACGAAGGGAAACAACGCTGGCTTGATCGACAAGAGAAATGGCAGTCTACGTTAAACTCAAAGTCAGACGAAGAAAAAGCTGAAATAAACAAAAAGAAAATCTATAAAAATGGGATGTCTTCTAAAATAGAAAAAGAACTTTATAAAGAGTTAACTAATAATAGCGAGTTGCAATTGGAACAACAACTGACAATTCGTAGAAAAGATTCAAATAGATATTACGCATATGATATTACATATCAGAATAAAATAATCGAATTTAACGGTGATTTGTGGCACGCCAACCCAGCTAAGTTCAGCGAAGATGATGTTCCTAGATTTCCATCTAATACAAAGACCGCTAAGGAAATATGGAATAAAGACGAATTAAAGAAACAAACTGCCATCGATCATGGATACGAATTATTCGTGGTGTGGGAAACTGACTTCAGAACGAACAAACAAAAGGTAATACAAGATTGTATAAACTTTCTGACAACATAGAAAGGAAATTTATAGAAGTAGTTGATGTTTCTGATTGGGAGATAGAGACGGAATCTGGCTGGGAACCAATAACATCAACCAATAAAACCATCGAATATGAAATTTATAGGGTAATTCTATCTAACGGACTAGAACTTTTATGCGCCGACACTCATATTTTAATGCAAGAGGATTATTCAGAAATATTCGCCGTTGATTCAATTGGCTCTCTGATTAGGACTAAACAAGGTATTGCTAATGTAGTTTCAGTCGAAAAAACTGGCATATTCGACAATATGTACGATTTGTCGGTAGATTCAGTCGAACACACATATTATACGAATGATATTCTATCCCATAACTCAACCACGACAGTTGGATTTATCCTTTGGTACTCCATCTTCAGTGAGATGAAGACTGTCGCTATTCTCGCCAACAAAGAGCGCACCTCAAGGGAAATTCTTTCCCGGTACAAATTGGCATATGAACATCTGCCTCTGTGGATGCAACAAGGTGTATTGGAGTGGAACAAAGGTACGATTGAGCTAGAAAATGGATGTAAGGTAATTGCTGCATCTACTTCTTCTAGTGCCATCAGGGGACAATCTATTAACCTACTCTATCTCGATGAGTTTGCGTTCGTTCCCAATAATATTGCCGATGAGTTCTTCGCTTCTGTTTATCCTACTATTTCATCCGGCACAACCTCTAAGATTATCATATCATCTACGCCGAATGGTATGAACCATTTCTATAAGATTTGTTCTGAGGCTAAAGAGAATAGGAATGGGTTTAAGTTACTAGAAATTACCTGGAGAAATGTTCCTGGTAGAGATGAAAAATGGGAAGCGGATCAGCGTTCTACTCTAGGAGAAGATAAATTCCTCCAGGAAATGGAGGGAGAGTTCCTTGGTAGCTCTGGTACTCTGATATCAACGACTGGATTGAAGTCTCTGTCGTTCATCCCACCGCTGTTCTCTCCTATTGATGGATTGGACATCTATCATGAAGTAGAACAGGATAAAAACTATGTCATCATTGCCGATACTGCTCGCGGTAATGGCGGAGACTACTCGGCTCTGGTTGTAATTGATATTGATGAAGTACCATACAAGATAACAGCAAAATACAGAAACAATACCATATCTCCTATGATGTTCCCGGATATTATCGTAAATGTGGCCAGACTATACAACAGTGCATACCTATTGATAGAAAATAATGATGCCGGTGGTCAGGTAGCCGACACGGTTCTCTATGAGCTCGAATACGACAATATGTTCTATACGGAAAATATCAGGGGTTCTACACAACTGACACAAAGCGGTAACAGACGAAGAATCAATGGTATAAGGACAGATAAACGCAATAAGCGTCTTGGATGTATTGCTCTGAAATCGCTCGTAGAGGGTAGGAAACTACTCATCCAAGATTTCGAAATCATAACAGAGTTATCCACGTTCATCCATAAGAAAGATACATATATGGCAGACGACGGGCACAATGATGATTTGGTTATGTGTCTAGTCCTATTCTCCTGGATGTCTACCCAACCATTCTTCAAGGACTTATCTAATACTGATATTAGACAGAAGTTGTTCGATGAAAAGATCAGACAAATGGAAGAATCAATGCCACCGATGCCATTCACCAACGAATCAATAGCCGAGGCCGAGTCCAGATATATAGAAGATGGGGTGGTTTGGGAGATCGGCGTATCCATGTGAGAAAACGCTTATTAACTAAATACACTTACGAGCATTGTCTCTAAAGAATATTATTAAAAAGGAGCACTAAATTGTCAAATTTTCAGACCTCGCCAGGAGTTGCATTTTCCGAAATCGACGCCACTTCTGGAATTCCGGCGACCTCCGTATCTACTGGCGCATATGCCGGTGTGTTTAACTGGGGTCCAGCAAACCAAATCGTAACTATTTCTACTGAACCACAGCTTCTGTCTACGTTCGGAGCACCCGACGATAATACCGCTGTTTCGTTCATGTCTGCTGCTAACTTCCTGGCATATTCGCAGGACTTGCGAGTAGTTCGCTCGATTAATGCGAACGGGTCTTCGCGAAATGCAACGGCAAATGCAAACGCATCGATTGTGATTGATAATGCTGATACCTACTTCACCAATTACTATAATGGTGTTTCTGGATATGGTGCGTGGGCCGCTCGATATGCAGGAACGCTAGGCAACTCGCTTAAAGTTTCCGTGTGCGATAGCAACACAGCATATACTTCTTGGGCCTATGCTGGTCAGTTCTCTAGCGCACCCGGCACATCTGATGCAGTATCGGCATTGGGCGGTTCTGCTGATGAGTTGCACCTGGTTATCGTCGACGAAGATGGCGCGTTTACTGGTACTCCTAACACGGTCATTGAACGTTTCAGTAACCTGTCTAAAGCATCCGATGCACAAAACAGCGACGGAACAACCAACTACTATAAAGAAGTTATTTACCGCACCTCGAAATATGTCCATTGGCTGGCTCACCCAACCAACAACACCTCCGGCTGGGGATCGGCAACGGGTAATGTGGTCTATTCGACTCAGGCTACTGCTAATACTGTTTCGCTGGCAAACGGTGCGCTGGGTACTGTTGTTTCCGGCAACGTTATCACTGCGTTGGATAAATTCAATAACAAAGAAACTGTGGATATTTCGCTGATGTTCACTGGAGCCGGCGACACTACCGTTATTGCAGAAGGCATTTCGATTGCCGAGAGCCGCAAGGACATCGTCGTTTGTGTTAGTCCGTCGCTTACAGCTACTCAGAACACTTCTTCTGGCCCGGCAGTTGCTATTACCGATGAATTTAGTTCATTGACACACTCGACCTATGCTGTTGTAGATAGCGGATGGAAATACCAATACGATAAGTACAATGACAAGTATCGTTGGGTTCCGCTGAATGCTGATACAGCTGGTCTGATGGCTCGTACCGATAAAGATAGAGATCCTTGGTTCTCTCCTGCCGGTACTTCTCGTGGCAACATCAAAAATGTCATTAAACTAGCATTCAATCCGACCCAGACAGATCGTGATACGCTCTACAAGAACGGTATCAACCCGGTCGTTTCGTTCCCAGGCGAAGGTACTATCCTATATGGAGATAAGACATTCCAGAACAAGCCTAGTGCGTTTGATCGAATCAACGTTCGCAGACTGTTTATTGTTCTAGAAAAAGTTATTTCTCGTGCTGCACGTTCTAGTCTGTTCGAGTTCAACGATGAGTTTACTCGTGCTCAGTTCGTGAATCTGGTAGAACCATACCTGAGAACCGTAAAAGGTCGTCGTGGTGTATATGACTTCAAAGTAGTATGTGATACGACTAACAATACGCCAGATATCATTGATCAGAACCAGTTTGTAGGCGACATCTACATCAAACCAAGCAGAAGCATCAATTATATCCAGTTGAACTTCATCGCGGTTAGATCTGGTGTTGCATTTAGCGAAATTGTGGGCAGATTCTAAAGGATCTGTTCCACAATAAATAACAAAGCTAATTAGGAGAAATTAAATGGCGTTTGACGTAAACCAATTCAGAGCAGCACTTACTGGAGACGGAGCAAGACCAAACTTGTTCCAAATCCAGCTGGTGTTCCCGAATTATATTAACAATGCTAGTCTTGCCGGCGTAAAGACTACATTCATGGCATCCTCGGCTCAGCTGCCCGATTCCAATATCGGTACTGCTCCGTTGTATTATTTCGGAAGAGAATCTAAACATGCTGGCAATAGAACCTATTCGCCGTGGACGATTAACATTATAAACGACGAAGACTTCGTTTCTCGCGATGCGTTTATGCGTTGGCACGATGCAATTAACGCGCCGGTTGGAAGTATCCGTGATGTAAGAGCGGCTATTCTCGATGGTGGATATGCTGTTGATTCGAAAGTCACTCAGTTCGGCAAGACAGGAAACGTAATCAAGACATATAACTTTGTAGGTATGTGGCCAACCAACGTTTCTCCAATCGAAATGAACTGGCAAGCAAATGATCAGATCGAAGAGTTTTCTGTTACGTTCGATTATCAGTATTGGACAGAAGCCGATAGTGCTCTTGGCACTGCTGCTGCCGCTGCTGCTACTGCTGCTGGCGCTGCCGTTTGATGGTGGGCATTCGTCCACCAATTCTTTATGTTGGAGTAAATAGTTCGTGGCGATGAAATTCTTGGGCTTTACCATTTCCCGGGAGGAGGACAATAAACTCCCGGATACTCCTATTCCTGTTCAAAAGGAAGATGGTGCCCTCAATATTCAGACCGGTGGGCATTATGGCATTTACGTCGATATTGATGGTTCGTATAAGAGCGAAGTAGATCTAATCACGAAATATAGAACGATGGCAATGCAACCAGAAATGGATGCTGCTATCGAAGACATCATCAACGAGTCTATTGTCCATGATGAACGCGGACAGACTGTAAAGATCGTCACAGATGAACTAAAGCAGCCAGATAGAATCAAGAACATGATTAATGTCGAATTCGAAACATTAATCAAGATGCTCGATTTCGGTAATCAGGGTTCAGAAATCTATCGCCGTTGGTATGTAGATGGTCGCTTGTATTACAACGTTATTATTGATCCAAAGAATACTGCTGCCGGCATTCAGTCTCTGGTCTATGTTGATCCTAGAAGAATTAGAAAGATTCGTGCTATCAATAAGAAGCGCGGAGAAAATGGCGCGGATATCGTCGGCTCTGTCGAAGAATTTTATGTCTACAACGAAAAGCTAGTAAACAATAATACACAGAATCCGCAGATTACTGGAAACTATGCTGGTGGAATCAAACTGGCAAAGGACTCAATCGTCTACATTAACTCTGGCCTGACTGACCCGGCTAAGTCGACGGTTCTTTCGTATCTACACAAAGCCATTCGCCCGATGAACCAACTGCGTTTCATTGAAGATGCGACCGTAATTTACAAGGTATCCAGAGCACCAGAACGTCGAGTGTTCTATATTGATGTCGGTAACATGCCACGACTGAAGGCGGAACAGTATCTCAAAGATACGATGACTAAGTTCCGTAATAAGATTCAATACGATTCATCGACCGGAGAGATCAGAGATGATCGTAGACACCAATGTCTAACGATGGATACGTTAGTTCCGTTATTAGACGGTAGAACTCTATCACTAGAAGAAATATCTAAGGAGTATGAAACCAATCAACTGTGGGCATATTCTTGTGATCCTATTACAGGTAAGTTCTCCCCAGGCCTAATTACTTGGGCTGGTGTCTCTCGGCCAAACGCAATTGTTATGCGCATAACTCTTGATAATGGCGAAAGTATCATATGTACACCAGACCACACATTCCCAGTATGGGGAAGGGGCTTAGTTAAAGCCGAGGATTTGGTTTCTGGTGATTCTATGATTCCGTTGTATAGAAGAAATTCTGGCATCGAAGGCGACAAAAAGAATAAAGAATATGAACAGATTTTCGATAACGATAAAAAGGAGTGGGTATTTACGCACAGAGCAGTTTCTGCTTGGAAAGATGAAGTTGGCATTGATAACCATTTTATTTTTGACGAAGCTAACTGTGTCGGTAAATTCAACACAATTCACCATAAAAATATAAATCGGTTTGATAATTCGCCATTGAATTTGGTTAAAATGGCGAATAAAGATCACATCAAATATCACCAACATTCTAGTTCAAACTCTGGTAAAATTGGTGGTAGAAATTGTTATGAGATGGGAGTTGGCGTCCACAATAAACAACACCCGGATTACAGAGAATGGCACGTCAAAGCTGGTAAAGTTGGCGGAAGGAGTTCAGTCGACTCAGGGGCAGCTGGTAATAATTTATCCAAAGGAAGATCTATACTAGCGGAACGCATGAGCGACGAAGATTTTAATGAGTGGTTTAGATTGCAGCAAAAAGCTGGTTGGACGGAAGATAAGAAAAAAATAGCTTCTGGTCATGCAGTTAAAAATAATTTGAGTAAACGCGGAAATGATGCTCAAAGGGAACAGTGGAAATCTGGTAAAAAGCAAGAAAACCACAACAGGCTCTACAAAGTAGAATATTGTGATTCTATTATTTCGTTGATAGAAGATTGCGCCAAAAATGGGCTTTATGTTAAAGATGCAGTTGTTTATATAAACAATAATACATCAGTCATCAATGAATGGAGAATACTAAATTCGTGCAAAGTTACTTCAGAAAAACAAAAGGATTTTTCTGTTTTCAATAAACAAGACTTGGATAGGGCAGTTAGGGGCAAGTGGAATTGTTCGTTTCCATCATTAAAAGAACAATACAAATATAGAAATCACAAAATAGTAAGCGTTGAATATCTGGAAGATAGATTCGATACTGGTTGTTTGACTATTGATGGAGATGAAATATACCACAACAATCATACGTTTGCGTTGGCAGCTGGAATTTATACAAAAAATTCTATGCTAGAAGACTTCTGGCTTCCTAGGACCGGAGATGGTAAGAATACAGAAATTACCACCCTACCAGCAGGAGAAGGTCTCGGCAATAACGAAGATATCCTGTATTTCGAGAAGAAGCTATACAGAGCACTGAACGTTCCTGTTTCTAGATTAGAGGCTCAACAGGGCTTTACCCTGGGTCGTTCTAGCGAGATTACCAGGGACGAATTGAAGTTCGATAAGTTCATTGATAGGTTACGCTCTAAATTCTCTACACTGTTCGACGAACTTCTCGCGCGCCAGTTGGCCCTGAAGGGTGTTTGTACCCTAGAAGAATGGGAAGATTTCAAACAATACATTCACTATGACTTCATTAAGGACAATAATTTCACTGAGTTGAAGGAAGCCGAATTAATTCAGAATAGAATGAATACGCTTCAGCTGGTTGATCCATATATCGGCAGATTCTTCTCCGAGGCCTGGGTCTATAAGCACGTTCTCTGTTTACACGATGACGAAATTTCACAGATGCAAAAAGAGATGGCAGAAGACCAGAAGCGTCAGGTATTGGTAGATGCCGATAATAACACTGACGCCGGCAATGGCGACGAGCAAGACCAAGAACAACAAGGAAATCAGCAATCTTCTAATGATACATTTGCTGATATAAATAATAAAGTTAAACAATTCACAGGAGGCTCTAATGCCTAATTTTATTGACAGTCTAGAATCGGGCGACGCAGTCGAATTCAAACAACAGTTCGAAGCGGCAGTAGAAACCAACCTTTCTGATTTAATCGAACTCGAAAAGATCGAAGTTGCCAAGTCATTTTTCGGTCAACAGACTGAAGCTGTGATCGAAAAAGCTGCAGATAAGTTGGCCAAGGATTGACGCAATGAAAACCTTTTCTCAGTTTATTCTAGAAAATTCATATTCTGCCAAGTCGGCAGCTGCCGGTAAGGATATCGACAAGCCTGGTAAGAATTTCGAAAAAATCACAGATAAGGCAGCCAAGGAATATGGATCTAAAGAAGCCGGCGAAAAAGTTGCCGGTGCAGTTCTGTCTAAACTGAGAAAAGAAGGAACAGATCAGCTGGAAGAAACACTATCTGCTAATGCGCCTACCGGCGAATGGGTGAATGATTTCGTAAAGTCGGATAATCCTAAATTCAAAGGGAAATCCACGAAAGAACGAATCAAGATGGCACTGGGGGCGGCGTATGCCGCTAAGAAAGGTAAATGAAAAAGTTTTCTGATTTTAGGCAACCAAAAGAAGTCATAAAGGAATCGACTACGGGCGATCTTCCTATGACCATTTTGCTTGTTAGAAAGGGAATTAGAATATTTCCTACCGGCGATAGAGTGGCACTATATACAAACTCTAAGTTGGGCGTAGATGTTTCTATTCCCTATAGTCACGGTGCGCACTCGCATATGAAAGGGTTTGGCCAGTTAACGAAAGAAGATACGGAACTCGACGAAGACTATTCTGTTATCAGAACGCTACAGGGTTCGCTGGAAACGGGTGAACCGAAAGAAGTGATTCACGGCGGTGCATCGACAAAGGTACAACCGGCAACTGCCAAAAACATTTTAAAATTATATTCCGTTCTGACTCAATCGAATCAGAAGAGAGTGCGCGAGATGCTGCACTCTGGACCAAAAGATTTTCTAAAGGTGGCGAAGTTTGCACAAGACTCTGCCCGTAATATAGGAACCCCTCGATGAATACGGCACCGAATGTTGTCAATACCAGAGTTCTTTTTGATAGTGCTGAAAAGTCTGTCATTCAATTCATTGGATATTATACAACAGCGACGACAGCTAATACTAAGGCTCTTACATCAAATACTCTTTCTTATGCTAATACATCGGCACCTAATAATTTGGTTACGGTGGAGAAGATTCAATTCGCTTCTAAGTGCAATGGTTTTGTTTCTTTAGAATGGATGGGCGCAGCGGGCATCAATACAGCATTCTTTACATCTGGCTCTTCGGCTGGTGTGATAGAAGGCCCATATGCTCCTGATATCTCCGGTGCGGTCGGAGACATTAACGTTCGTACACACGGACTCAATGCAAACGATTCGTTCAATGTAATCGTTACCTGTAAGAAAGATATTAATGGCGGATTTGCTAACGCGACGGCTTGGTACTAATGAAGACATTCGGCGAATTCTTAACAGAAGCCCCTAGGATTAAGATAGTCCCGGTTAGAATTCGTGGTGGAAAAGTACAAAGAAGAAAGCGCGTTTCGGCCGTAAAAGGGTTTACGATTCGCGGCGGTAAAATGATTCGTATGTCTGCCCAGGAAAGAATGCATAGAAAGATGGGTGCGAGGAAGGGCAAAGTAAAACGCAGAGCAAAATTGGCCCGCGCAATCATGGCAAGAAAAAGAACAATGCGCCGACGCCATTCTATGGGTTTGTAGAGGAAAGAAATGAAACTTATTACAGAAATTACAGAAGATGTCCAGCTTGTAGTAGAGGCCAACGAGAATGGCGAAAAACGCCATCACATCGAAGGCATTTTTATGCAAGCGGAACAAAAGAACCGAAATGGACGTATGTATCCTAAATACGTTATGGAACGCGAATTAGGCAAATATCAGACAATGATTGCTAATAAGCGAGCTCTCGGTGAATTAAACCACCCAGATAATCCGACAGTATCGCTGGAACGCGCATCGCATCTTATCACTATGCTAGAGTTCCGTGGTAATGATATCTACGGTAAAGCCAAGATCATGGATACGCCGATGGGCAAGATTGCCAAGACGCTAATCGACGAGGGAGTCAAACTCGGAGTATCTTCTCGCGGTATGGGTTCTATTAAAATGAATAACGAGGGAGTCAATGTAGTTCAGCCAGATTTTATGCTTGCTACTATTGATATCGTTTCCGATCCATCCGGTCCCAATTGCTTCGTCAATGGAATCATGGAGTCGGCAGAATGGCTGTTCGATGAAAAACGCGGTTGGTATCCTGTGGATTTGATCGAACAAACACAGAAAGAGATTAACAAAGCAGTTTCGTCGAGGCAGTTAGAAGAGCAGAAACTTGCTATTTTCCATAAGTTTCTCCGTTCCATCTAAGAGAAATTTATTTTTATAAATACATTTATAAATGTTTAAGGAGTTACCAATGACTGTTAAAACACTTAGCGAAGCTGCTGCCGACGTACTGGCCCAATCTAAAGCTAACGCTGACAAAGAAGAGATGCATAAACTTCCTGGGACCGAAGTTCAGGATCTTGGCGGATCGACCATCGAAAAACCAGAAGGTAATGCTGTTGGACAAGAAGCTTCGGCTAAAGTTACTCAAGCAGCCAAGCCGGGCCCGGCCCCTAAGATTGGTGCTGATCCGATGAAAAAACTCGGCGAAGAAATCGAAGAGGAAGATGTTACCGTCACCCCAGAACAAATTCGCGCAATGACAATCGAAAAGATGAAAACTCTTTCTGTTGCCGAAGATGTTGCTGCTATGTTCGCCGGTCAGGAGTTGTCGGAAGACTTTATTAAGAAAGCGACTACTATTTTCGAAGCCGCTGTAATTGAGCGTGCAGTTCTTGTAGTAGAACAGCTAGAACAAGATATCATGGAAGCCGCTCAAGAATCGGTAGATTCCATTAAACAAGAGCTAGAAGAACAAATGAGCGCATATTCCGAATATGTTGCCAAAGAATGGCTCCAGGAAAATCGCCTTGCAGTTCAGTCTGGCCTGAAGGCAGAGCTAGTAGAAGGTTTCATGGAAGGGTTGAAAGATTTGTTCGCAGAACATTATATCGATCTTCCAGAAGACAAAGTTGATATCGTAGAGGCTCTTACACAAGAAGTCCAAGAAACTCGCGACGAACTGAACGAAGCTATTAACGCTAATGTTCATCTGTTACAACAAATCAACGAAGCCAAGAAAGAACAACTAACGAATTCAGTTTGCGAAGGTCTTACGGCCACGCAGGCGGAAAAAGTAAAATCGCTCGCAGAGAGCATTGAGTTCAGCACAGAAGCTGAATACGTAGAAAAAGTAAAGGTCATCAAAGAAAGCTATTTCACTGGTGCCCCTGTTAAAACAGTTCAATCCGATGTTGCTAATAAGGAATTGATTGCAGAAGAAACCGCACAATTTGAAGTTGGTTCTTCTCCGCTCATGGATCAATACGTGAACGCAATTACCAGAACGCAAATAAAATAATTAGGAGTCACACAAACTATGTTTATGTCTGAACATTTACAAGCCAAATGGGGCAAAGTTCTGGACCATCCAGATCTCGAAGCCATTAATGATCCACATCGCCGTGCCGTCACTGCCGTTATTCTTGAAAACCAAGAACAGGCTCTGATCCAGGAAGGTAGCATCCTTAATGAAACCGCTCCGGCTAACATCACCGGTTATACTGGCGCTTCGACTGCTACTGGTCCGGCAGCTGGTTTCGATCCAATCCTCATCAGCCTTGTTCGTCGTTCGCTACCGAACCTGATGGCCTATGACGTTTGCGGCGTTCAACCAATGACTGGACCTACTGGTCTGATCTTTGCAATGCGCTCGAAATATGCAAACGCTACCGCTCTGCAATCCGGCGAAGCTCTGTATAACGAAGCTAACACCGCATGGACTGGTACCGGTACCCATACTCCGTTCGATACGGCTAACGTCAACCCGGCTACTGGCAATACTTCGTACTTCGGTCTGGCAAATACCGGTCACGGTGTTACCACGGCAGTTGGTGAAGATCTTGGTGGTGCTACCGCAATGGCTGCCATGGGCTTCTCGATCGAGAAGGTAACGGTAACGGCAAATACTCGTGCATTGAAAGCAGAATACACGATGGAGTTGGCGCAAGACTTGAAAGCAGTACACGGTCTGGACGCTGAAACCGAACTATCGAATATCCTTTCGACGGAAATCCTTGCCGAAATCAACCGCGAAGTTGTTCGCACCATTTATGCTACTTCCGTTGTTGGCGCGCAAACTGCTAATACCGCTGGTGTATATAGCCTGGCTACTGGTGCTGATTCGGATGGTCGCTGGCAGGTAGAGAAGTACAAAGGTCTTATCTATCAAATCGAACGCGAATGCAACAAAATCGCAAAAGATACTCGTCGTGGTAAAGGTAACATTCTTATCGTGTCGACTGATATCGCTTCGGCCCTTGCTATGTCCGGTCTGCTGGATTACAACTCGGCTCTGTCGAATAACACCAACCTCGCTGTAGACGATACTGGTTCTACGTTTGCTGGTACTCTGTTCGGTCGTATTAAAGTGTACGTTGATCCGTATTCCGTTTCGGGTGCTGATTATGTCGTTGCTGGCTATAAGGGCAAAAACGTGTTCGATTCGGGACTCTTTTATTGTCCTTATATTCCGCTCCAAATGGTCCGTGCAATCGATCCTAGCACTTTCCAACCGAAAATTGGATTCAAGACACGTTATGGTCTAGTTGCTAACCCATATGCTCAGGGCGCAACACAGGGTGCCGGTGCTCTTACGAACAATACTAACCAGTATTATCGAAAGTTTATTGTCACAAATCTTAAGTGAGTGGATATTAGGTAACACAAAGCCCGCTTTCGCGGGCTTTTTCATGACATCACAAAAGTCAACGTACCACAATCAAATATCTTTTTATATCCAATTTCCTCCGCCAACTCGGCTTCTGTAAGATGTGGTTTGTTTAACTGTTTTAATAGCTCTTTCTTCGTGCAGTTTTGGCGATGGAGGACTGTAGAATTATTTAAATTAACGTATCGATATCCCGGTGGATTTGTTTTAAGAAGAGTAAACCCATTAGTCCTGTATACACTTCCGTTCGAATATAATCTATCTGCATAGGATATAATTGTTCCACTATAATTCTTTCTGAAATATTTTAATAGTTTAGAAAATCCACCCACGACGGATACATTAGTTTTACTTGCGAATCGCACTAATTCCCAATCATAATGTTTATTAAACCTAGATTTAGAAAAGGTCATTACAGACACCAGAGTATCTTTATGGTATAGACCAAGTTTAATTAGACTCTTATCTCTTCCTTGTATATGATTTTCTTCTAAAAATACATTCTTTTCGTGTATCGGTACATCACGAACCACGCAGTTTCTTGCATACACCTTATTTTTAATCAAACCAAGTTTATTAGATATAAACGACTTCCATATATCTTTAGTCTGGTGCCATGAGTTGGAAAAGATGTGTACTAATTGGATACCGCTTTCTTCACATATATTTGTTTTAGTTACATGATATTCTTTACCCTTAATAGCCGCTGATGTTTTTTCGTGTGGTCTATAAATGTGCGAATAAATGCCATTATACTCTATAGCAAAGTTATGTTCTGACATGTAGATATCGAGCTCTTGTCCATTTCCTAGCACAGATCTATTATTGATATCGATTGGCCCGTCGTATATACTTTCAATGAAATCTATGACTTCTTGACATTCTCTGGATGTAGTAACGTGTTTTCTTGGATATGAATTAGGCTCGTTGGTTTCTATGTTATGTTTTGCCAGCCATACCGAAATAGTTGCCTTAGATGATCCAATAACATCGGCTATTTCATCGCACGTTTTCTTTTGATTAACATGCATATCATACAGGAAGTCCTTATTTTCTAATTTTATTTTGGTGTGTGAATTAGATTCGTTATACCTAACAGAAGGTATGTTATGGGATTTTAGCCACTTATTTACCGCTGTAGTAGAGCAACCCAACTCCTCTGCAATCAGATCCTTAGATTTTCGCTGGACTATTCTTTGATCATACAACCAGTCTTTATCTGCCATTATTATATTATAGGGTTTATCTATGTTCCTATACTTCTTTGAGCATACATCTGAGCAGAATTTAGTATAACCTCGCGTTGAATATGCCCTGTTTATGTGTAATTCTTTACCACACCTACACAGTGGAATATTTTCTGTCATTCTATCCATCCTTCAGCCAACCATCTACGATGTATCTGCTGACTAATTACACATCCGCCGAGAAAATACACCCGATAGGTGTTACTGTATTCGTGATATCCTAGCACGTTAGTTCTGTGTAGATCATAATGAGGTTGGTGTATAGATGGACAATTAATCCAATATCGCTTTAGTTCTTGTGCCATATTCATTCTCCATAAATAGTGTTATATCATCAGAGTATTATACTATGCGAATTGCCTCTCTCACCAAACAGACGTCGCCCTATCCACCTTATATCTCTATCAATGAGAATAGCGACGGGACTGTTACTATCGCGGTTAGATCGAATCCCGATGGACACCACGAAGGCAACTATTCTATCATTACGATATCTAAAGATGAATTCATTGATCTAACCAAACAAATCGTCGCCTATTTGGATATAACTGTATGACATGCAATACTGCAAATAAAAACTATCTTCAGGCATCTAAATTTCAGTTACAATTTGATAGATTGCCCGACGTATCTTTCTTTTGCAAGAGAGCCAATATTCCTGGTATATCTGTTCCTGGAAATATGAGACCAACTCCATTCACTGATCTACAAGTGCCGGGTGATAAGGTCATATTCGAGACTTTCGATGTTTATTTTGCTATCAACGAAACCCTTTCGCCATGGAAAGAAATATTCGAATGGATGATAGGAATGGGCTTTCCTGAGAATTTCGATCAATACGCTAATCTAAAGAATCTAAGACCACAGCAATTAATGGCAGCATTGAAAGATAATAACATTACTCCACAATATTCTGATGGTCAACTATCAGTATATTCGAACAAGAATAATCCATTAGTCAAAGTAAAATATGTAGATTGTTTTCCTACATTCCTGTCTTCTATTGATCTTGATGTGGAAGCTACTGCTGATGAGATTGTTATTGGACGGGCCAGTTTCATTTATTCTTATTATACCTTTATTATATAGTCCAATTAGGAATGGGTTTGACCTCCCCTTTACGCCAACACCTAATTATAACAATAAGTAGATATCGTGTCAATAGCTGTCAAGCATTATTTTAATACATTACACAAGGTTAATGTTCACGTAATGTATATACGAGTAGGTGCAGGCGTAGTATAATACATTTCTGATAATTGTCTAAAGGTGAACCATGATTCCTGTACCACTCTCTACACTAGCCGAACAATGGGAAAAAGACGCCGAGATCAATATGGTAGATCCGGGCGGAGAGTTGATTCGCATCCCTATGCTGCATTCTAAATACATCGGATACTTGTCTGCCCATTCTCTTTCTTCCAAGAAATATGCTGCTGATTATAGCCGCATGAAGAAGATTAAATGGGAATACTATAACGGAAGGATGGATGCCGATGAGCTCAATAAGTATGGATGGGCTCCATTCAAGTTTCTCCTGAAAGCGGATATCAGTGTTTATCTGGAAGCCGACGAAGATCTGATTAAGATTAACTCTAAGAAACAAATGCACGATGAAGCCGTATCGTTCTGTACTGCTGTCGTGAAGGAACTCAATAATAGAACATTTCAATTGAGAGATTACATCAGCTGGTTAAAATTTAGTTCAGGTGGATAATATTGGAAGACGACATAAAAATAACAATAATAAATGAATCGTTTGTCAGAGTAGATTGCGACCCTGGTATATTCGAGGAACTGACTGAATACTTTACGTTCATGTCAGATAACTACAAATTCCATCCATTATACAAGAAGAAAATATGGGATGGACGTATTTCACTCTTGAACAGGAAGACTAAGTTACTACCCAGAGGGCTGGCAATATATCTTCCCGGTATTGCTAAGGATAGGGGTTATAGCTGTTCGTTCAAGGAAGAATCTACTAATTTTAGTCTGAAGGATGCCGAATATTTCGCATCTACACTAAAGCTACAGTCCAAAGGTAATTCTATAGAGTCTAAAGACTATCAGCTGAGTGCATTCCAAAAGGCAATTAGTAACAAGCGTAGGCTGATACTTTCTCCGACTGCGTCTGGCAAGTCTCTGCTGATATATCTGATAGTCAGATTCCTATTAGAGCACGAATGCGAGCGCGGTATTCTTATCGTACCTTCTATATCATTAGTACATCAGATGTTCAAGGACTTCAAGGACTACTCGGTTAACAATAAATGGGACGTGGAGGGAAAATGTCACCTAATATTCGGTGGCCAGGATAAGAAAACAAACAAAGAACTCTGCATATCAACCTGGCAGAGTCTAGCCGAATTAAAAGATCCTGTTTATTTCCATAGATTTGATTTTGTAATAGCAGATGAGGCGCACGGAGCCGGAGCGAAGGTTCTTACCGCTATTCTGAATAACATGGTAAATGCCAGATATAGAATAGGAACGACGGGTACAGTAAAAGATACAGAGGTTCATATATTAAGCATCGAGGGGCATTTTGGTCCGAAGTATGTTGCCGCGACGACTAAGCAACTAATGGATAGGGGTGATATATCCAAACTGGCAATTAATTTCATCACTCTACAATACCCGACTCCGGTCAGAGAGATAGTATCAAAAATGAACTATCAAGGACAGGTAGATTATATAATGGCCTGCGAGCAGCGTAATAAATTTATAATCAAACTAGCCAACTCTCTACAAGAAAATACGTTAATATTGTTTGATAGGATTGAAGCTCATGGAGACATCCTATATAAAATGATGAAAGAGAAAGTTTCTACTGATCGTAAGGTGTTTTACGTACACGGAGCAACCGAAGTAGAAGATAGGGAATTAGTAAGACAGTTGACAGAAACGGAAAAAGGCGCTATAATTATCGCTAGTCTCGGGGTGTTCTCTACTGGTATTTCAATCAATAATCTACATAATGTTGTATTTGCTAGGATAGGTAAATCTAAAATAAAAATAATTCAGTCTATCGGCAGAAGTCTCCGTAAACATTCTTCTAAAGAAACCGCCACTTTATACGATATATCAGACAACTTTATTTTCAACAATAAAGTCAATTATTCTATAGATCATGCCCAGGAACGATATAAATTATATTCGGATGAACAATTTACCATTAACAAATATAAGGTGCCAATAGATGTCAAGTAAAGAAGATTATACTCCGTTGATTATGTATTTTAAACTAAAGAGCGGGGATGAGGTTGTTTCTGAAGTCATGTTCTTAGATGAAGACGATGAACTTGATGTTTGTGCAGATATTCTCATGTCCAGCCCATATAAGATTTCTTCATATATCGATACCGACGAAACACAGAATGATCGTCAAGTAATGTTCCTTTCGCCCTGGTTGCCCATTGGTATTGTTAAGCGTAATGAATGTGTGTTGCAACTGATGGATGTCATTTGTTATGCAGAAATCACCGATAAATTCCTGGAACTTTATCTAGAGGCAGCAGAACAAAATGCGAAAGAATATGAAGAGGATGCGCCGGAACCGAGCAAGATCCCTGAGAAGCCGAAGAAAATTGGCGATAATGTATTCTCCGCAAAATTCGGAAAACAACCAGAAACAGGAACAGAACAATGAGCAATCACTATGTTAAGAATGCAGACTTCTTCAAAGGAATGGTAGATCACAAGAAGAAAGTAGATGAGGCAAAGCAGAACGGAACTCCACTACCAAAGATTCCAGACTATTTGGCCACCTGTTTGGTTCTTATTGCAAAGAATCTATCAAACAAGCCCAACTTCTATTCATATACATTCAAGGAAGAAATGATCGGGGACGCAATCGAGAATTGTATCCTCTACTTCAACAACTTCGATCCGAGTAAATCAAACAATCCGTTCGCCTATTTCACCCAGATCATTTACTATGCATTCTTGCGTCGAATTGCTAGGGAAAAGAAACAGCTCTACGTGAAGTATAAATCATATGAGAAGTTCGGTGGGCTAGATGATGCAGAGAGGGACGAACTGGAAGAGAACGGAATCAACACTGCTCAGTTCGAGATGTACGAGAATATTTCTGAATTTATCGAAACATATGAACTGACGGTTAAGAAAAATAAAGATAAAAATGCAAAGCCTTCTAAGAAAACTAAGCTAGAGCTTCTGTTTGACGAGGGCGAAGAGGTGATTGAAATTGACGAAACAATTGGTATTATCCCACAACTTTGATATCGGCGATGTCGTCTGGGACACGGTTAATCCTGGGCTATCTACTGTAATAGGTATTACATATACAATTGGGTGTCCTGGTATCGGTGATGGTAGGGAATATTGTAGAGGTAATCTAGTATATTGGGTTAATCGTGGTCCGTTCAATGGACAACGATCTCAAGATAATTTGCATTACCCAACTATACATACAGATGGTACTCCTCTACCAACTACCAACGAGGCATGAATGAAGATTGTAATATTAGGTGATGTTCATATAGGGTGTAGAAACGATAGTATACAATTCCATAGACACCTCAGTAAATTCTACGAGCACTGTCTATTCCCATTCATGGAAGAACATAACATCAAAGATATACTACAAACTGGCGATTTGTTTGATCGTAGAAAGTATATCAATTTTAATTCGATGTATCTCGCTAAAAAATATCTATTTGATCCGATGTATGTAAAGGATATAACTTTTCACACTCTCATCGGCAATCATGATGTGTATTTTAGAGATAAGTTAGATGTGAATTCTACTCAGCTATTGTTAGATGGATATGACAACATATTTGTCTATGATAGACCAACTACAGTATCTTTCGGTGGCGCGGCGATTGATATTATTCCTTGGATTTGCGATGATAACGAGCAACAGATAAAACAGTTCATCAATAACAGCAAATCTACTCTTTGCATAGGTCACTTCGAGCTATCCGGTTTCGAGATGTATATTGGTAGTGTATTTACCGGTGGTATGGATAGGTCGGAATTATCCAAATATGATATGGTATTTTCTGGTCACTTTCACCACAAATCTAGCACAGGAAATATCAATTATGTCGGTACCCCGTATGAGTTGACTTGGGCAGACTACAATGATCCGCGTGGGTTTCATGTGTTTGATACCAGCACAAGAGATTTGATTTTCATTGAGAATCCATTTAAACTATTCCATAAAATAATCTACGACGGCGATCAGGAGACTAAGTTTACAATTAGATCCAAGCAGTTTTCTAGATATAACGAAACCATTGTAAAAGTTATCGCCACTAATAAAAAGAACGTCGTTCTATTCGATTCGTTTATGGATCTGCTATATAAGGTCGGTCCTTTTGATGTATCTATCGTCGAGGACTTCGTAGATTACTCTAGTGTAGCTGTGGATGATGTTGTCGACCAGAGCGACGATGCAATAACTTCTATTGAAAAATATATTGATAATATTGGGGTTTCGTTGGATAAGCAGCGTCTTAAAAACTACATGAGAACTGTCTATACCGAATCTCAGAACTTACAAGGAATATAATGGCTCAGATCGTATTTGAAAAGGTAAGATATAAGAACTTCTTATCTACTGGTAATATATTCCTAGAGGTGCCATTAAATCAATATAAGACTATGTTGATTGTCGGTAAGAATGGTCGCGGTAAGAGTATTGTGACCGAGGGCATCGTATTCGCTCTTTTCGATAAGTCATTTCGTGGACTTAATAAACCGGCTCTGGTCAACTCCATTAATGGAAAAGATTGTGTGGTAGAGTTGGAATTTTCTATTGGCATCTCTAAGTATAAGATTGTTCGTGGAATCAAGCCCGCTATATTTGAGATATGGGAGAATGGATCCCTGATTGGGCAGGATGCAGCTACCAAAGATTATCAAAAATATCTCGAAGAAGTTATCCTTCGATTCAATTATAAAGCATTTACTCAGATTGTAATTCTAGGTAGTTCCTCGTATATTCCGTTCATGAAATTGAATGCTGCCGCCCGCAGGGATATCATCGAAGATTTGTTGGATATCCGGGTATTCTCTGCTATGAATGTCGTAGCCAAGGATAAGGCTAGTCAGATTAAAAATGCTATATCGGAAACCATCGCTTCAATTGAGACTACTCTAGAGAAGTTACAGCTTCAGAAGAAGTACATCGAAGATAAAAAGAAGGACGTTAGCTCGCAGGTAGAATCAAAACAGAAAGAATGTTCTGATATTGAAGCAAATATCAACGAACACGTAACTGAGATTGGTGTCATCCAGAAGCACGTTGATATCTTAACTAATTCGATATCCGATTGTGATACAAAGAAGACCCAGTTATCCGAGTTGAATAAAATTCACACCAAGCTGATAACGAATAAAAGCAAGATCATAAAGGAAATAGAATTCTACACAGATAATACAATATGCCCTACTTGTACTCAGGACATACATGAAGAATTCAAGCGCGGCATTGTATGGAAAAAGACAGAAAAATCACAAGAACTATCGAGCGGGTTGACTGAGTTGGAGACTAGATTATCTTCGTTAACTGTTCGTTTATCCGAAATCAGCAAGGTTCAGGATAATATATCCAAACATAACGAAGAGATTTCTAGAATTAATGCTACTATTGCTCAGATGAGGAAGTATCAGAAAAAGACTCTGGGTGAGATAGAGGCACTACAGAATAAGAATGTTATCGAGGGTGACTTGGAGTCCACTGCCAAGGAACTGTATACCTCGTACCAGACAGCAAAACAAACCAAGACAGAATTGACGATAGAGCAGGAGTACGCAAACGCCGCGCTGGCCCTACTAAAGGATTCTGGCATCAAGGCGAAGATTGTTCAGCAATATCTACCTATTATCAATAAGCTGGTCAACAAATATCTGACGACCATGGGTCTGTTTGTCTCTTTCAATTTAGATGAAGAATTCAAGGAAACAATCAAGTCCAGACACCGAGATAACTTCTCATACAATAACTTTTCAGAAGGACAACGTATGAGAATTGACTTGGCCCTGTTGTTTACATTTAGAGCAGTTGCCAAGATAAAGAACAGTGTCCATACCAACTTGTTGATAATGGATGAGATTTTCGATTCGTCATTCGATCAAGAAGGCAAAGAAATTCTCATTACGATGATCGATGAGCTAAGTAAGGACACAAATATTATGGTGATTTCGCATACAACCGATCAATGGGCAGATAAATTCCACGCAGTGATGAAAGTGGACATGGAAAAAAACTTTACTACTATGGTGATAGAATGACACAGAAAATGTTGAAATTTGTTAATGGTATGATGGTAGAATACTACCTGTATGATCTCATTGATAAATATGATCCGATTTTGAAAACGAAGTGTACCGAATTCGATTTTGCTTATCCCCCTACTAATCCAGAAACTCTATCCATTTCCTTATTGCAGACGATGATTAAATATAAGGGGCTCGGGTTAGCCGCAAATCAAGTAGGATTAAAATATCGTGTGTTCGTGATGGGATCGGGCGATACTTGGTATTCCTGTTTCAACCCAGTAATTATCGGTATGTCCGGTGAGGAAGTAAAAGAAGAGGGTTGTCTGTCACACCCGGGGTTATTATTGCATATTAAACGAGCGAGCGTCGTTAATCTGAAATATTTCGATCACAAGGGCGTAGAGAAAACTGATACTTTCACTGGGCTAACTGCCAAGATTATACAGCATGAAATGATGCATCTGGATGGACTTTCGTTCACTGACATGGTACCGAAAGTCACGTTGCAGCGGGCACAGGGCAAGATTAAGCGCAACCTAAAGTTATAACGACCACTCCTTTATAATAAAAACGTATAAAACTAAACTCTAGTAGAATCAATGACTTAGCGTAAGTTGTTGTTTTTGCTGGAGTTTTACTATATACGAACCGATCCAGCGACTGTATAATGGACGCATACAGTAAGTAATCCGTTGGAGTAAGATGAAATGGCAAACCTCATCAAAGACCTCACCGACCGCATCGAAGGATACCGCGCTGACACCAAAACTCCTTGCAAAAACTACGCGACCGAAGCTGCTGCCGAAAGGGCTACCGCGAAGATGGCCCAGGCTGCTGCCAATTACTTCAGCAAAGACGGTAAAGGTACTACATCAGCCAACTACGTCGTATTCTACGTAAAGCCATGGGGTCGCTGGGTTGGTTGCATTGATATGTCAGAACTGGTTAATCGTCCCGACTCAACAGGCGGATACATGGGATATTGCACTGGGTTCTTTACTTATTAATCGAATCATATTATAATCTAATCACATCTAGTATAAAGGATGCTTGAGTTGAATATTCAATCACAAAAAGCAATTCTCGCTAAACTTCTCGCGACAGAAGACGTGTTCGTTGTTCATAGCGAAATTGCTGATACTGCATCATTTGACCTAGAATCCCGAGCGCTCACTCTACCGGTATGGAAAAATATTTCACCCGAGCTCTATGACCTTTTTGTTGGTCACGAAGTGGGCCATGCCCTATATACACCAAAAGAAGAATGGTTGGCTGCAATTAATTCGCTAGGTGAATCCTCCGGGGCATTCAAGAGCTTTTTGAATGTAATAGAAGATGCTCGAATCGAAAAGCTCATTAAACGTAAATTTCCGGGAATCCGCAAATCCTTCTTTTCTGGATATTCAGAACTGCTAGATAAAGACTTTTTTGGTATTAATGGGTACGACCAATCCAAATTGGATAGTATGTCGATTATCGATCGTATTAATGTGCATATGAAGACTGGCTCATTAACCAATATTAATTTCAAACCAAACGAAAAGGTATATGTCGAGCGAATCGAGAATCTACCCACATTCGATGAGACAATCGCCCTTGCTAAGGAATTGTATGAATATTCTAAGGAAGAGGCGAAGACTAACAGAGACCCGACCGATGTGTATATCGAAGAAATTGGTGCTAACACACAAGACAATTTCGACGCGCATTCGAAAGATCTAGTGTCTACTGATAAAAGAAAACACGTCTATTTGAATCTACCAAAAGCGGATTTATCTAAGATCATCGTCCCATATAAAACCGTTCAGGAGACATTCGATAAGAGCTCGGTGTTGTCATTCGGTGTTTTTTATGAGCCGACTATGAAATCTTTGTATGCTAGGATGGTTAGTCGTACCTCTCGGCACATTCAGGTTCTAGTAAAAAATTTCGAGATGTACAAGAATGCTAAGCAATATGCACGCGAACGCATTTCCAGGAGCGGCGATCTAGATACAAAACGGTTGCACTCTTATAAGATGGTCGATGATCTATTTAAGCGTATCACGACCACGGACAAGGGTAAATCCCATGGGCTCGTTCTCTATATGGATATGTCTGGTTCTATGCACAATTGTCTAGCAGAGACTGTAGAGCAATTGTTGATTCTTACTGGATTTTGTCAGAAGGTAGGTATTAATTTTGAGGTATATGGGTTCTGTAGTGCGCCCTCCCCGGACAATCTAAACCACGATTATTCTGCTTGTTTTGAGCACGATAAGTCTAGGTATTTTTCTTTTGCGAAACATCGGGTAACCGCTACATTCCATTTACGAGAATTGTTGAGTTCTAACATGTCGCCGAATGAATATAAAAGAGCGGCGTCTATGCTACTATTGGTATCCAACTACACCCGCTCCGCAGACGACGGCTATTTCGATATTATCCACATACTTTCATCGAACCCATCGGTACCTGGTAGAATGCAACCTAATCAGAATGGTTTTTTATTACATTCTACACCACTAAGTCTCACCGCCATGGCCTCGTTCGAAGTAGTGAAGCAATTCAAACAACGTTATAAAAATGACATTGTGAATGTGGTATATCTGACCGACGGTCGAGATGATATAATCGATATCATCGTGCCCTGTTCAGCCACATCCTATGCACAAGAGCTTATATTTAAAGATGGATGCCCAACTGGGTCAATCGTACATATAGTCCATCCACAAACCAAGGTTTGTAGGACACGCGAAACGAATCTAACAGAAACCTTGTTATCTCTCCTAGGTGAGGTCGAGGGCGTCAATCATGTCGGGTTTTTCTTATGTTCCGATAAAAGATCATTAGACACCATAACAAAACAAAGGGGATTATCTTCTAAATGTGTTGCTGAAGCGCGGTCGAGGGGATGGATTGAGTTGAACGAATGCGGGTTTAATTCTTATTATCTAATTAATTTGGGGTTTTCTACAACAGAAGATGTCATTGGAGAATCTGATACTACCGGTCAGATTTCTAAGAAATTTATGAGAGGTCTCCAGAATAATCGAGCCACTCGTACTATTCTGGCTAATTTTGCTAAACAGATTGCAATCTAGCCTATTATTTGTTATAATACTCCGGTAAATTGATATTAACCTAATATAGGAACTATATGATGAGACATTTTCGTGATGAACACACCCGTGATGAGTTTATCGAGAAAGCGAAGTCTACCCTGGGTAGTAGTGCGGAACGCGACACCATCGCCAAATTTGCCGCTGATAATGGATATGCACTTCCATATTTTATTTTCGACAACTCGCGTCGGGTTAGTCGCGGCACATATAGTCTCGAGTCGAATCCGACCACAACACATCCAGTCAAGAAAGAATCTGCCCCAGATACTACAGTACAAAATGTCGTCAGGATTGATGTTCGTAAAGTGGCTACTAACGTTACTGATTCTTTCGTGCCGGAGAAAGATCCTACCTACGAACCGTTCGGGTTCTATTCAGATTTGAAGAAAGTAATTAAATCTGGTCTGTTCTATCCTGTCTATATCACAGGGCTTTCTGGTAATGGTAAGACTCTGATGGTCGATCAAGTCTGTGCTGATCTCAAGCGCGAATTGGTTCGCGTAAATATCACCAAAGAAACCGACGAAACCGATCTGATTGGTTCGTATGAACTGGTCGATGGTAACACGGTGCGCCGCGAAGGCCCTGTAATCACAGCTATGCGTCGCGGTGCAATTCTGCTTCTGGATGAAACAGACTATGGCTCAGAACGTCTTTTGTGTCTACAGCCGATTCTCGAAGGCAAAGGTTATTTCGATAAGAAAACCGGTGAATTCATCCACCCAAAGACCGGGTTTAATGTAATTGCCACCGCTAACACCAAGGGCAAGGGATCGGACGATGGTCGTTTTATTGGTGCTAACGTATTGAACGAAGCCTTCTTGGAACGGTTTGCCATTACAGTCGAACAAGAATATCCCGCCGAAAAGGTAGAGCTAGCCATTCTTAAGAATAATTTCGACCGACTGGGCATCAAAGATGAGGAGTCTGCAATCAAGTTGGTAAAATGGGCGGCGGTAATCCGCAAATCATTCGACGAAGGCGCAGTAGACGAGATTATCTCTACGCGCCGACTCGTACACATTGTTCGTGCATATGATATATTCTCCAATCTGAAGCGGGCGATTGAACTGTGTCTGAATCGGTTCGATAAAGATACAAAGGCCGCTTTCTACGATCTCTATGAGAAGATGCAAGCTCCTGCACAAGAAGAACCTAAAGAACCTAAAGAGCAAGTATTCTTCTAAGTATTTCTGGTAGGTCCAGAAATGCCGGGTAGAATCCGCGACTACTCGGCACAATTAGCGGAACTTAATTATGAAAGGTGAAATTTATGGCAAAAACGTCAAAAGAAAAATTGTTTAAACTGCTTAGTTCTGGTAAGAGCTATACGACGCGTCAGCTGCAATCGTGGCTTGGTGTGGATCGAATTGCTGCCCGTATCCATGAGATGCGTCAGGCTGGTATGATGATTCAAACCGAAATCAAGACTAATAGCAAGGGCGAAAAGGTCTCGACGTATCGTTTCGGTAAACCGACCTCGTCTTCTCTGGGTATGCAAGCAGCCAAGAAAGCATAATATAAATTGCTTTCTTCGACATAACACATCATAATAATTATAAATTGGTAGCCCGCAACGGGCTACCTTTATTGTCTTCTCCACACAAAGCATGACATGCCGCAGTCATATACTTTTAGCCAACCGTTATTGTAACAATTTTTGTCGGCTGTTAGAGACGGATCATAGTTTTCTAGTTCGGTTGATAGCTTATGTTTCTGGAGCGCAATTCTGTTTTTTACTGCGCTTCCTCTGAAGTAGAAATAACCAGGTTTGGTGTCATGTGAGTGAACAAACCCAACTTTTTCGTATGATTTGCCATCAAATAGCCTTATATCAGAGAATGTTTGCATAGATTCTATTTGGTTGTTTGATATTGTATATTTGAATAGTTTAGAGAATCCACCAACGACCGTCGTGTTTAGTTTATGACAGAATCTAAGGAGTTCGTGTGTATATTGTTTATCGAACCTAGACTTACCGGCGCCGATTACAGACACCAATTCTCCGTCATGGAACAGGCCATATCTAATGGAGCAATTGACTGAACCTTGTATGTGGTTTTCTTCTAGGAAAGAACTTAGTTTTTTAGACGATATTGCTAAAACTGAACAGTTGCGCGCATATATACGTTTGGTTTTACCAACAATGCTCCTGACAATAGACTTTACTATTTCTTTTTTGTATAACCATTCATTGTTCCAGAATTGATATAAACGAATGCCCTTTTCTTTGCATAGATTGTGTTTTTGAATATGACGCTCTTTATCTTCAGCATGCCAATATAGTCCATTATATTCAAAAGCAATATTTAAATCCCTGATGTAGATGTCTAGTTCTTTTGGATTAATTATTCTTCTGTCGTTGGATTGTACGTGATATTCGAATAGAGACTGCACAAATTCATGGAATTGTTTTTGTTCTTTGCCATACTCAGACGGAAATTGATTTGGTTCTATGTTGTATTTTTGGAACCACAGCCAAACGGTTCTTGGAGTAGCGCCAAGTTCTTCTGCGATCTTCAATGTGCTCTTGGTTTTATTTTCTTCGATCAACCATTCCTTGGATCGTAGAGTTGGATACGTATGATCTTTAGATGCTTGCATTTTTTGTATAACACTGGGGGCCTGTGTGGTATGTTTAACGCCATAACGTTCTAGGCATGTCTGCATACTTTTGTCTTTATTGTTATAATATTCGTTGCCATGGCGATCTAATTTTGTTTGTTTGATCTTAGTGACAGATTCTTTTGTCGAAAAATAGTGTTCTACTCCATACTTTTCGAGATTGGTTTTCTTGACTTTTTCGTGTATAATAGTATAATCTCTATTAGTGGCAATTTTATTATTTCTCTCTGGGCAGACATACATACAATCCTTAGAGCAATATTTTGTATAACCAACCTTGAAGCTAGAAAATTTTGATGGTTTATTGCAAACCACACAAAGACTTGGTTCATATTGGTCGTGATATATACTGTACACTTTATGAGGAATTGTATCCCCATATGACTGCATAAGTTCAGTTAGTTCTTTAGACAGGTTTTTGTTGTACCACCAAGTCTCAATACATACTCTGTTATTGAGACCACCAGTAACGGTGAGTAGGTTATTTTCTATCCAATGTTTATCTATCATGATGATTTCCTATTTACTATTTGTTATAATTTGATTGGAGTAATGCTAATGAATTTAGAAATAAAAGTGGATGATCTTAGGAAGAATAAGTTAATGATTTGCACGCCGATGTATGGGGGCATGGCCCAAGGCATGTATATGAAGTCCTGTTTGGATCTTCAGTCTGTTTGTGCCCAGTATGGCGTTGAAACTCGATTCTCTTTCATTTTCAACGAATCATTGATCACACGAGCACGTAATTATTTAGTGGATGAGTTCCTTCGGTCTGAATTTTCTCATCTGTTGTTTATTGACTCTGATGTACATTTCGACCCGAAAGATGTCATTGCAATGTTGGCTCTGGATAAAGATGTAATCGGAGCTCCATATCCTAAGAAATCTATTCGCTGGGGTGCAGTAAAAGAGGCAGTAATTCGCAATCCAAACATCGATCCTGCAGAATTAGAAAAAGTTACCGGTGATTATGTGTTTAATGCTGTATCGGGTACTGGTCAATTTAACATTGGCGAACCCCTACAAGTATTGGAACTTGGTACTGGTTTTATGATGATTAAGCGAGAAGTATTCCCGAAATGGAAAGAACAATATCCTGAATTTAGCTATCGCCCGGATCATGTAGGACAAGCTAACTTCGGTGGAGACAGATATATCCATGCATACTTCGATACCGTGATCGACTCCAAACGAACCATTAATGTCGCGGGTGAGCAAAAAGAAGTCGGTGGGTCTGATCGATATTTATCAGAAGATTACCATTTCTGTCAATTCTGGCGCAACATGGGTGGTGAGATTTGGCTCTGTCCTTGGATGCAAACATATCATATCGGAACCTATGCGTTCCATGGTAACCTTGCTGCTGTCGCTGCAAATGTTGGTTCTCTGTGAAAGGAGAACCAACCATGCACATAGTAGGATTGACTGGTTTTATTGGTAGCGGTAAAGATACAGTTGGTGACTTTTTCGTGGAGTGTGGGTACGAGAAGGTCAGCTTCGCCGATAAACTGAAAGATGGGGTCGCCGTAATCTTCGGATGGGATCGAGAATTGGTCGAGGGTGACACCAAGGAATCTCGCGAGTGGCGAGAAATGAAAGATGCATATTGGTCCGACATGCTCGGGTATGAGGTTACGCCGAGGTCAATGCTACAAAGATTCGGTACCGATGCCTGTAGGAATGTAGTCGGGGTTAATATCTGGGTGGGTGCGTTAATTCGATCGTTGGATCCGACCAAGAAATATATCTGTACTGATGTTAGATTTCCTAATGAAATTGCTGCTATTCGATCAGTTGCCGGTAAGTTGATTCGGATCCGTCGTGGCAATGATCCAATCTGGTATAACCTAGCATATTCTGAAAATCAAATACCAAGCGTCAAATTAATGTCTAAATATCACCCAGAAGTGCATTATAGTGAGTGGGCCTGGGTAGGCACAGAGTTTGATTATGTAATCTCTAATGATTACGATATAGGCGTATTGGAAGATGATACGCTTAATATAATCAAACACATTGAAAAATCCAATTAACTGTAATATAATGTAACAACACAATCAGCATGGAGTAATTATGAACCTGAGCAAATCTACAGTAGAACTAATCAAGAACTTCGCGACGATCAACCAAGGCTTGGTTGTAAAGGAAGGAAAATCGCTGCGAACAATTTCAACCAACAAAGCAATTCTTGCCGAGGCTACTATTGAGGAAGAATTTGATCGCGAATTCGGTATTTACGATCTACCCAAATTCCTCGGTCTTCTGTCAATGGCAAAGGATACTCCGTCTATTGAACTCGGCGATGAGTTCGTAACAGTCAATCACCCACTGGGTAAAATCCGCCAACGTTATAGCCCGACTAATCTTATCCTTTCTCCGCCTAATAAGAGCATCAACGTATCTGATTACGCAGTGGAGCTCGACCTTCCTGCCGAGAAGCTGGAGTGGATCTTCAACGTAGCAAGCATCCTGAAGGCACCTAATATCGTTATTCGCGGCGACGAAAACGGCATCGAAATTGCTGCTATGGATGTGAAAGGCGAGATCGTAGACGACGCGTCTACTACAGTGGATGGTAAGGCTACAACTTCGTTCCAAGCTGTGATTAAAGTGGAGAACTTGAAGTTGATCCCGGGCGATTATCAAGTAAAACTGTCTGACAAGATGGTATCTAAATTCTGTAGTGTTTCGCGTGAATTGCACTACTTCGTTGCCATTGAGAAAGATTCTTCTAAATTCCACTAAAAGAGGTTGACTATATTATGTTGCATACTCTCACCCAAGAACAACGTCGTGCCCTGAAGGGTCGCTTCGAAGAACTCAGCAATTCCATGACTCGCGTAGAATCCGAACGCGATTTGATGAAAGATATCTACAATGGAATTAAAGAGGAGTTCGAAATTCAACCAAAACTGTCTCGCAAACTGGCGAAAACTTATCATAAACGCGACATTCACGAAGTGACGGCAGAAGCCGATGAATTGGAAGAGATCTATACTGAACTGTTTCCGACTGCATAAGGAAAGTTTATATTATGAATGATATTGTAGATCAAATCTTGTGGGTGGAGAGATATCGCCCACATAAGATTTCTGATTGTATCCTCCCAGAAGATTTGAAGGATACTTTCCAGAAATATGTGGATAAGAAAGAAGTACCTAACATGATTTTGTGTGGTGGACCTGGTGTCGGAAAAACGACAATTGCTCGCGCCATGTGCGACGAAATTGGGTTGGATTATATTGTCATTAACGGTTCAGATGAATCTGGTATTGATACGCTCAGAACAAAGGTAAAAGGATTTGCCTCTTCTGTTTCTCTATACGGCGGTCGCAAAGTTATTGTGATTGACGAGGCAGATTATTTGACACATGCTGCACAAGCTGGTTTTCGTGGCGTAATCGAGGAATTTTCTTCCAATTGTTCTTTTATCTTCACGTGCAACTATAAGAATCGTATTATCGAACCACTCCATTCTCGTTGTGCTGTGATTGACTTCAAGATCAAATCGGCAGATAAGGCAAAGATGGCTTCTGGTTTTATGAAGCGAGTCCAGTATATTCTGGAGCAAGAGAAGGTTGAGTATGATCCAAAGGTTATTGCCGCTCTGATTACAAAATTCTTCCCAGACAATCGTCGCATTCTAAACGAACTGCAACGTTATTCGATTCGCGGTAAGATCGACACCGGCATCCTCGCTGCTCAGTCAGACATGAAGTTTTCTGATCTGGTTGCAGCTATGAAAGCCAAGAGTTTTGGTGAAGCGCGTAAATGGGTAACCGCCAACTATGATAATGATGCTGGTGTAATTTTCCGTCAGATTTATGATAGTCTCTATGATATCATGAAGCCCAATAGTATTCCTATTGCTGTTGTTATTATCGGAAAGTATCAATATCAGGCTGCGTTTGCTGCCGATGGCGAAATCAATCTAATGGCTGCTATCACGGAACTGTTGTGTGAGTGTGAATTCGTATGACGGATCTCTTCAAAGACATTATCCCGAGTATTATGCAGACGAAGAAACATGTCTTGGTGGATGAGTTGTCCACCAAGACATACAACTCGTTCATGGTTAATAAAAGTCTCTCTTTTCATCCAGATTGCGTCCTACAAGCGAATGAAATGAACATCAATTGGCAGTTAGATAATAAACTCCAATATGATTATCTACTCAATAACATTCGTCCGAAGAAAAGACCTTTCGTGAAATGGGGGAAGAAAACCGAAGATTCTGATGTTGATAGCATTTGTCTGTATTTTGGGTATTCTAAACGAGCAGCGAGGGAATTGATTCAGGCAGAAGTTCTTTCTAAATCACAATTGGAGTTTATTCGTAAACAGACGACCATTGACTAAATATCGTTACGAATAATAATTAGAGGTGGGGGAATTCGTAATGTTAGAAAATGAGTTGTTGGAGATTGTCTTGCGTTCACCCGACGATTTCTTAAAAGTTGCCGAGACACTTACTCGGATAGGAGTTTCGTCTAGACCACAGGATGACAGTGAATTACCGGCATTATACCAATCGTGCCATATTCTACACAAAAGACAAAAGTATTATCTGGTACATTTTAAGACGATGTTTAGGTTAGATGGCAAGCCTTCTAGTCTTTCTGAGTCCGACCTAGCGCGTAGGAATACAATTGCTAATTTGCTGGAGGAATGGGGACTGGTAGGATTGGTTGAGAGAGTAGGAGATAATCTCGCGCCTATTTCCCAAATCAAAATTATCCCATTCAGAGACAAGGATAAATATAAGTTGGTTTCCAAATATAGTATCGGAAAACGTAAATAGAATATTTCTGGCGCGGATTATTCTGGTCAGATTATACAGCTGGGAGTCTGTATAAACCTCCTATAGTAGACGCCTTCGGGGTCAAATAACTCGCTTTAATTAAAGGAGCATATCTATATGTTTACATCTAATAGTCTTAATACATTCCATGATGCTGTTATGAAAAATCTTTCTCCAGAAAGATTCGAGTATAATGGGTTCCCGTCATATAACATAGTGAGCCTCGATGAGAATTCATATTCTATTGAGCTTGCGGTTGCTGGGTATACCAAAGACGACATTACTATTCAACTCCTGGAAGGTAATAAACTCAGTATAGAGGGGGCCAAGGTAGATCGTCTCGGGGATAAACGCGAATATCTTCACCACGGGCTTACTAATAAGAAGTTCAACCGGACTTTCAATTTGAACCAAAACATTGTAGTCGAATCCAGTTCGCTTGTTGATGGTATTCTTGAGATTAAATTAAAATATGTTGCACCAGAAAGCAAAAAGGCGAGGACGATTAAAATCAATGGATAAATTTGACTTGCTATATTATGACATCGCAGAGAGGGTCGCCACCCTCTCTCACGCCAACCGGCTCAAGGTCGGTTCGGTTATCGTAAAAGATAACCGAATCTTATCTTATGGGTACAATGGATCACCAAGAGGCTTTGATAATGCATGCGAGCACGAAGTAAATGGGGAGATGGTAACCAAGCCGGAAGTCATTCACTCTGAGATGAATGCTCTAATGAAAGTTGCCGCTTCCCACGATAATACTCGAGGGGCTTCTATGTATATCACTCACTCTCCTTGTGTAGAATGTGCCAAAGCCATCCTACAGTCTGGTATAAAGGAAGTTAATTATATAACTCATTATCGCTCTACCCACGTGGTCGCTTTGTTACTAGCTGGTGGCGTATCTGTCAATAGTAAAGATGGTACTGTTCTTTCGACCCAATATAACTAAACTGTATAAGAATGAACTCTAATAGAATCAAGCACTTAGCGTAAGTTGTTGATTTTGTTGGAGGTTTAATACTATACTTCTGGCCCTAATAGCAATATAATGGTGGTATAGAGTAAGTAATCCAACAAGGACAACTGCTATGAAACTGGTTGAAGTCACGAAGGAAAATATCTGGCAAGTGAGTCAAGACCAGGCATTTGAGTGGGTTAAAACTGGCGAATGGGACTTGAAAATATTCGAAGCCTGGGTTGATACTATCAAAGAGGATCAGTACCAGTGTGGTTATGACAGCGGCTTTAATTCTGGATACTACCAGGCCAGCGAAGCCATCGCCGCCCGATGTCTCATAAGTGAGGGAATATAAAATGTCCACTAAACCAATCAATACCAATATTGTCGAAGATTTGATTCGTCTCAGAGATGAACTTGGTGCTCGCGCATTCACAATGGGCGGTAGGGTTCAAAACGATAACCTCGCAGAAGTTGTATATAAGATAAATTCTTGTTTATATAAGGGATATCCGAAGAGAGTCGAGCGATGAGTAACAAGCTCGAGATAGTTGTATCTGGGTATGAGTCAGAGCTGGAAGAATTCAAGAATTCTGGCGATTTGTATAATAATTTATATGATGTTCTCTATGAGCATTATTTAAATAATGGCGAGATGCCATATAGCATCGCCAAGGCACGCACTGGTGACCCATATACCTGGGTATGTGAGAAACTCGAACGGGATATAAGATGAGAGCTAAAATTCACCGTCCTATTCCTGAGCTCGGTGATAACTGGTATGGAGACTGCCCGGTTAGGGTCGTTACTGTGGATAGGATTATCGGTGAATGGGCTGATATATTTGTTAGTGGAATTTGTATAGAAGTTCCGCGATCTTGTCTATTTGATATTGAGTATGAAAATGAAAACGATGCTTGAATTTATTGTATATGCTGTTATAATTATTGCAATTGGCGGGGCAATTTCCGCCGTGGTTGATTATAAAACGAAATATGCAACATACGAGAGTCTAAAATGAAAATAGCATATTGTTCTGATATCCATCTAGAATTTGGCGATATTGAACTATTCAATGATGAACAAGCGGATGTATTGATCCTCGCTGGCGATATCTGCGTCGCCAAAGACTTGCTGGAATTTATTCCAGATAGTGGTCGAATTCAAACTTGCAGAATGACCACTAAAAGTAACCTAATTCATATGTTCTTCCAGCGATGTGCTACAAGGTTTCCGCATGTACTTTATGTCGTCGGAAACCACGAACACTATCATGGCGACCTGTCGACTACAGTTTATCATCTGAAAGAACATTTGAGCTACCTTGAAAATCTGCATATCCTGGATAAAGAGTGTATTAAGTTTAATGATATTACATTTATTGGTTCTACTCTTTGGACAGATATGAACAAAGAAGATCCCGTTACTCTACATGCTATTAAAGATATGATGGCTGATTTCCGAGTCATTCGAAATAAAAACAAGCTGGCTGTTGATTTGGTTAATCGAGATAATTTGACTGCCCCATTGCTGAAGCCTATTGATACGGTAGAAGAACATCGCAGAAGCCTGGATTACATTCGTCAGATTGTTGCTGAACGACACAATGAAAAATTTGTGGTAGTCGGGCACCATTCGCCAAGTTTTATGAGTGTTGCCAAGAAATACTATGATTCTGGGCTTATGAATGGCGCATATCATTCCGATTTGTCTGAGTTTATCCTAGATAGACCACAAATTAAACTCTGGATTATGGGACACACGCACGAACCGTTTGACTATATGATTGGAGATACTAGAATTCTTTGTAATCCTCGTGGATATTGTGGCCATGAGATGCGAGCCGTGGAATTTGAATTGAAATACATTGAGGTATAACCATGCCAATATATGAAGTTATTACCGTCGAGATGATTAAGAACGTATATTTAATCGAAGCTAAGGAAGAAGGTCACGCGAAGGATGTTGTGACAATGAAGGAGGCTCTACTCTCTGATGGAGTAGAATATTTGGATGAAGTTATTATTTCTGTTAGTGAAACTAACGAGTTCGCTGGCGATTTGGTGTATAGGATTGAATATGAAAAAGAATAATTCATTCGAAAAAGATTTAGTTATATATCAAAAAGCCAAACGCATTATCGATAGCATAAAAACCCCAGCGCAGCGTCGTATAGCCGACATTTGGTTTTCCCGAGCATATAATACAGTCAATGACTACGTTATTAAAGTTGAAATAGATTTAATGCAAACGAGCATGTGGAGATTGTTGCTGTGAATATAAAACCGATGATAACCGTAATTACAGGAACGGTTGGGCATCCTATGCTCACCCGGAATATTGAGAGTGTATATGATCAGGTCGGTGATTATAACATTCAACATCTAATTTTTATCGATGGACCCGAACGAACTAAGGCTACTCAGAGAGCCATTGATATGGCTCTAATCCAAGATAGCCCGACCTATCGTCAAGATATCATTCAACTCCCATATTCGGTCGGCAAAGATCGCTGGAATGGTCATAGGATGATGGCTGCTGGTTGCTATTTGGCAGACGGCGATTATATTGTATTTTTGGATGACGATAATACTCTATTGAATTGTCATTTCCAGTCATGTATAGAAACCCTAGAACGAACTGGTGCTGATTGGACATATTCATTCAGGAATATAGTCGATTCAGAAGAAAATTGGCTGTGTCAAGATAACTGCGAGTCTCTTGGAATTTGGCCATCTGTGTTATCCGCACCAAATAACAATGATCATTTTGTCGACGTCAATTGTTATTTCTTGAAACGAAATGTTGCTGTATCTACATCACCGTGTTGGTTCCGAAAATTCCGAGAACCGGGTCAGGCAGAAGTGGATCGAGTCTTGTGCCAAACTTTGTTACATCATTTTCCGAAGGTTGCACCGACACAATTATATACAGTAAACTACATGGTAGGAAATACACCAAATTCAGTACAGGCAGAATTTTTTACTGCTGGTAATGAAGAGATGTTACGTCGTTATAATAATAAATTACCGTGGAAACTGTATTGAGGGTGTGTTTTGGAAAAGACTCTAGTATGTATTATTGGTCAGGCGCGTGAAGACAAGTATGTCTGGGATAATTGGAAGCAATATCTTCTTGGTCCATTAAACGCAGACCTTGCCGTCTGTATCTCAGACGCAGGTATAGATTTATCCAACAACCTGTTTATAGAAAATTCGACATATCAATGGATAGTGAATGAACCAACGGATTGGATTGCTGCGTTTGATGACGAGTCTCGTCGACATTATAACAATGATTCATGGAAGGATCTTCTATCAGTACCAGATAATTGGATTTCTCCGCTCAATGGTTCCCGCGGCGCTGGCGGCATTCTAATCTTTTTTAGGTGGTTGCTTCTCGAGAATCTGGAACTGTCGAATATATTTGATGAGTATGATAGAGTAATTGTTACTAGATCAGACTACATGTTCACTTGCCCACATCCGCCGATGGAACTACTAGACAAGAAATATGTTTGGGTCCCTAATGGTGAACACTATGGCGGTATTACCGATCGCTACGCTGTTCTATCCAAAGAGAACTATAGGGGATATTTGAATATCTTCAAACGTATGTGCTGCGACACACAGGATATGTTAAACTTCTGGTCTACGGTGCCATGCCATCAAAACCTAGAACAAGCGGTAAGGTATACGGTTTTATCTGAATTGGGTGAAGATTCTGTTCGAGAGTTTCCATTTATCATGTACTCGATTAGAACAGAAGGGACAGAGACAAGATGGGCACCCGGTTATTGGAATGATGAATTACAATGCTATATCAAATATCCAACCGAACATGCTTTAGCAAAACAAATGGAGACTATATACAAAACTACAGAAGATTGGTATAATATTAAATTTTGAGGTTGTTATGGAAAAAATTCTTGATTTAGGCATGCATCCTTATGCGGATTCGTTCATTGCAGAGGACCAATTACATCTCCCCGAACCAGTATATCCGCTAGAATTATATTTAGATAAATCGACCGGACTCATTAAAAATGGCATTATTAATAGTGCCAATGATAGATATAATCAATACAAATATAGCTATACTTCTAGCAATTCTAAAACATCCAGGGATCACTGGGATTCTTATGCCTCTTATGTGAAAGAAAAATATCCAGAAGCGATGTTCGTCGTCGAGGTCGGTAGTAATGATGGATATTTGATTGGACAATTTGAGAATCGACTTGGCATTGATATATCGAAGGAAATGGTAAATATTGCCAATAAAAACGCCATTCCGACTGTACTTTTGGATTTTACGTTTGACAATGTAAAACGGACCTTTTGTGAGCAGAAGGTTGACATTATTATCGCCAACAATGTTCTCAACCATGCTAATGATCCGTTCGATTTTGTTGCCGGTGTTTCCGCTCTTCTATCAGACAACGGGACATTTATATTCGAAGTTCCTTGTTGGGGCGAAATGATACGGACCTGTAATATTGACATGGTGTATCACGAACATACCTATTATTACACGCTCACCAGCATCAACAATTTACTACAAACTGCTGGTCTTGTTATCACCGATTATTCGATTGTTAATTATCATGGTAAGAGTTTCAGGGTAGAATGTAAAAAATATCACGAAGGTATAGAACCGGCATTTAATTTGACTCTAGATTTAATGGTGGAAGATATTAGTGGGTTGTTTGATGTTAATCATTATAAGCAAGTTCAAGAAACTATTACTAGACGACGCAATGAGTGGCTAATTAAATTCTATTCTATCTTGATGTTGGATCCAGATGCCGTTATAATTGGAGTTGGTGCAGCAGCAAAAGCAAATACCTGGTTAAACTGGCATAGATTGGATAAGACATTAATCAACTGCATTACCGATTCATCCGAATATAAATTAGGAAAATATACGCCGCTTTCCAGGATTCCCATCGTATCAGATGAGGAATTTGCCAAGCACGAATCTCCGTATGCTTTGATAATGAGCTGGAATATCGGAGAAGAACTGAAGAAGAAGATTTTAGAAATTAACCCAAATACGAGGTTTATTACACAATGAAGAAATACAACATTAAAACGGATAGCGTAGAAGGACTCGGGTCTTTCGTAGATACTCGCGGATCTATCTACGACATTTTCTCCAAAATGCCTATGGACCACGCATGTCTAATCACCTCAAATCCCAACGAAGTCCGCGGCAACCACTATCATAAAGAAACCGTCCAATATACATTCATTATTAGTGGTAAGATGGAATATCGAACCGCCGATATCGGAGACGTTCCTGGTGCATATCATTCAGTTGAGTGTCATCCGGGCGATTTTATTATTAGTGACCCGAACGAAATTCATGCGATGAAAGCTGGGTTCGATGGGTGTACTTTTATCGCCTTCGCTGCTGGCACTCGAGGTGGAGTGGATTACGAAAAGGACACATATCGCATCAATCGTTCATTATTCGACCCCACACCAATCCCGGTTGCCATTGTGTTTGGTGCGAATGGATATTTAGGTAAAGGAGTTGCTGATGAATTAGAGAAGACGCATAGGGTCATTCGAGATACATTTCACTATCAAACATCACCGCTGGATTCTTGGCAATTAGTCTCAAACACGATTGATCACTACAAGCCATCATTGATCGTAAACTGTACTGGTATTTTCCTTAATAATGATTATGGGCGTTATACAGACACATTCGATGCAAACTATGGTACCAATTGGGCGATTGTTAATCACTTCATTGATTATAAAAATTCTGCTTGTAAGATTATTATGGTAGGTTCTAGTTGCTATAATCAACCACGCCGCGATTATATGAATTATGCTGCCAGTAAAGCCGCCCTCAATAGTCTATGGGAAAGTGCATCGGAATATTTTGATGGTACCGATGTTAGTTTTAGTATTATTAATCCACCGAAAATTAAATATAGTCCAATGGGGTCGGCTGGTGGTTCGATGGGGCGGATTGACTTAGGAGAACTTGTAAGATTTATTATGGGTCTGTCTATTAGAAAGCAACAAGAACGTCTGGATTATTGAGGAGAACATATGAAAATTGGTGTAATTGGTAAGGGCGTAGTCGGTAGTGCGGTATACGACGGACTTCGACACATTGGTCATGACGTGTCGTTCTTCGATACGAAATATCCAGAAACCAGCATTAAAGATGTGCTAGATACAGAATGTGTATTCGTGTCCGTTCCGACGGATATGAATCCGGATGGTAGTTGTGATACTACCATCGTAGAGCAGGTCGCTTCTCTGTTGTATATTGAACGATACGCTGGATTAATTGCAATTAAGAGTACGGTAGCTCCGGGTACTTGTGATGGGCTTCAGAAGTTCTACCCGAGTATGCGGTTTTGTTCTGTGCCCGAATTTCTTCGTGCAAAAACGGCATTAGCAGATTTCATTTATAATCACGATGTGTTGGTAGTTGGTAGTCGCAGAGAAGAAGATTACGAGTTGATCAAAAAAATTCATGGTAATATTCCGAAAGATTATTCGTTCATTTCGCCGACAGAGGCTGAATTGGTAAAATATTTCAACAACGTGAATCATAGTGTACAAATTGTATTCGCGAATCTATTTTATGATATCTCCAAGAAGCTTGATAGCAATTATGATAATGTATATAATACTATCTCCAAGCGTACTTGTTTTAACCCAGCATACCTCACTTGTAATGAAAACATGCGTGGATTTGGTGGTCACTGCCTACCAAAGGATACAGAGGCCGTTGCTGCTCTAATTAATGCCCTCGGGTTAAACTATACATTCATCGACTCTATTTTATCTGATAATGAGGCATTGACGTGAAAAAAATTCTAGTGACTGGCGCTAGTGGATTAATTGGCACCGAATTATGTAAACAACTATATGCCGCCGGTAATATCGTGTATGCGGTAGATAATTTTTCTAGATCCAATATAATCCCAGACTGTAGCACATTTGTGGAAATCGACCTTAGTCGAAAAGATGCATTGTGGGAACTGGATACAGATTTTGATGAAATCTACCATTATAGTGCAATCAATGGCACCACCAATTTCTACGAATTTCCGAATAAGGTACTATCAAATAATTTCATTTCAGACGTAAATGTATTTGAATTTGCTGCTACTTGTAAGGATCTACGTAAACTTGTGTATGCTTCTAGCAGTGAGGTTATGGCAGATTCGGACGATACAACATTGGTGCGCGGCGTGGCTAAAGATGGGTTGCATTCTGATATTTTTATTAATGATATTCACAATCCACGGTGGAGCTATCGTCTAGCCAAAATTGCTTCAGAAAACTATCTGGCTAATAGCAAACTTCCTTGGCTGATCGTTCGATACTTCAATGTATATGGATCAAACAGCAAACCTGGTCATTTTATCGGCGATCAGATTCAGAAGATGAAACGAGGCGAATTCTCCGTTATCGGCGGCGACGAAACTCGTTCTTTCTGTCACGTATCGGATGCGGTAGATGCTACCATTTTCCTCGCCAATGCTCTGGAATCCAATGAACTGATTAATGTGGGTAATGATCGAGAGATCTATATCAACTATGCAGTCGATGTTATTGCGAAAGAGATGGGGTATGCTGACAAGACGTTTAAACACATTGACGGCAGGGCCGGTTCTGTTAAATCTCGGCGACCAGATTTAGCCAAACTGTATAATTATATACCCAATTACAATCCCATTCGGTTCGAAGACGCAATTCGTGATATTGTAAAGGAATTAAAATGAATCCATGCATTGTTAGTTTCTATATGAGTAATATCCACCCACTCACCGTTGACTATCAGCGGCGAGTGGTCGATAAGTTCAATGTATCCAAAGTACCGCACTATCAAATCCAGACTCAAATGCGACATGGTACGTCAATGGATATGTTCTGGTGTGCCAATGGAGTGGAGATAGAGAACGGAATCAAACCAGAAGGGTTCAACATAGATCACGATGTCGTGATGTTCCTGGATATCGATTGTGTTCCTCTAAAGGAGATGTCTATTGATTTCTATCTGAAAGAAGCGGATGCTGGGAGATTGATCGGTAGTGTGCAGCGATCTAATCACATCGAGAACGATCAACACCTATTCGCCGCCCCGTCCTGTCTTGCTATTCGACGCGATGTGTTTCAGAATATGGGCGCTCCGACTGCATCAGAGACATTTCGTTCCGACGTCGCCGAGGAATATACCTTCTTCGCCGAGGAAAATAGAGTTCCTGTCGAGCTAATCATGCCGCTGAAATTCGACGAGGCCCCGTCAGAATGTCCTAGTTGGGCATTGAAGGACGGGATGCAACATTATGGCAGAGGAACCACGTTCGGAGATCATTTGTTCTGGCATTCTTTCCAGATTTTCCATCCAGGACAACAAGAGAAATTCCACGCTAAATGTAAACAACTTCTAGGAGAATGATATGGTTAATAGAATTAGGACCCTCAGTTCTACCGAGCGAACTGTGCTGTTTTCGCGCATCGCAAACATTGCTGTTTCTGTCACCATGCTCGCCATGTTGATCTATATCGCAGTAAACATTCCGAAATGAATTGTCTGTCAGACCTAAAAGAATTGTTCGTAGCCAACGGTTATAAAATAAAAAGATTCGTTGGCTACGAACTTCTAGTTGGAAAAGATATTTACGGAATGTATGATGGTGAGTTCTTCAAGAACTACGAAAAAGTAAACGAAAAGGAGCTAATCGCCTCCATAAAGAATAAAAATAAGAAAAAGAAATAATCATTTACTTTTGTTCCGAATTGCGCTATACTATTTCGATGTAATAATCAGGAGCAAAGATGTTCTATACAAACGCAACGTTAGTAGGAAATAATATTCTGCTGCGCCAGGTAAAAAATGGCAAGCGAATGAATTCTAAAATACCATATTCCCCTAAACTCTATACCAAATCCAATAATAAGACTGGCTGGAAAACTATCCACGAAGAATATTTGGAAGAGTTACCATTCTCTGATATATACGAAGCAAAAGACTTCTGTAAGAAATATGCCGACATTCCGAACTTCGAAATCTTCGGAATGACCAACTATACCTATGCCTTTATCTCTGATAACTATAAGGGCAAGATCAATTGGAATATGTCAGATATTTGTGTGGCATATACAGATATTGAAGTCGATTCTTCCAACGGATTTCCAAATCCGGACACAGCTGATTCGGAAATAACTGCCATTACAATGATCGTTGGAGACAGGACTCTCGCGTTCGGACTTCCCAATTATAAAAAACACAAGGAAAATGTCGAATACTTCAAGTGTACTAACGAAGTTGCCTTGCTAGAATCATTTATTTCTTATTGGACTCTATTCTATCCAGACATTGTTACTGGGTGGAATTCCAAGCAGTTCGATATTCCCTATCTTGTCAATCGTATCCGTCGTCTGTTGGGCGATGAAGCAGTAAACAAACTGTCTCCGTGGGGCAAGGTTTCTCAGTATAAGACGGAGTTTCGCGGAAAAGAATCAATCAGTTACGATATCCTCGGAGTAATGCACCTAGATTATTACGAACTATATCGTAAGTTCTCGCCGGCACAGAATCAAGAAAACTTCAAACTGGACACAATCGCGGGCGTAGAGCTCGGCGACAGTAAGGTAGATTATGCTGCCCTTGGATATAAAGATCTCACCGATCTATATGAACGCAATCCACAACTATACATCGAATATAACATCAAAGATACAGAGATCGTCGTTCGGCTCGAAGAGAAGCTGAAGCTAATTGAATTGGCTCTTACTATTGCATACGATGCCAAGATCAATTATGAAGATGTATTCTCCCCCGTAAAGACCTGGGACGTTATCATCTACAACTATCTTAAGGAAAACGGCTATATTATTCCGCCGAACAATAAGCGGGCCAACAAACAAGCATATGATGGCGCGTATGTGAAGGATCCTGTTCCTGGGTTCTATAAATGGATATCGTCGTTCGACTACGAGTCTCTTTATCCAAAGCTGATCATGATGTATAACATATCACCCGAGACATTAATCGAGCCATATGATTACACAGAACAGATGTATGAAATTGTTTCGGGTCAGACAATTAACGTTGACGCAATCGTAAAGAAAACAGTAGATACATCCAAACTAAAAGAATTGGGCGTGACTCTAACTCCCAATGGACAACTGTTCAATATTCAGAAAGATGGATTTCTTCCTGTACTAATGAAGCGCATGTTCAATGATAGAAAGATGTATAAGAATAAAATGTTGGAATGCGAAAGGGAATTGCAGGAAGTTAAGAAAGAGATGACAAAGAGGGGGTTGTAGTCCCCCCCCCTCATACCCACGTGTGATCTTCGTTATATTCGTAATCGGAAATTGGTATGGCGACTACTCCCAATTCTATTAGTTGTTTGGCGGCTTTTGTCTTTTTATCGTCGACACGTTTAACAGAAGATAGAGTTGCTTTGGTGGTTTCTATACCAAGATTGCGCATGTGTTCTGCAAATCTAGAAATATTAGATGAATGAGGTAAAACATAAACGCTGTTTTTATCCCGTTTGTCGATTACAATAGGTGTATAATTTAATTCCTAGCGAGGTGATACAATTGAGTATAGAAAGTTTAACAAACGAAGAACTAATCATTCGTCATAAAGAACTCAGTAATGACGTAAGTAAATATAATAATCTCCAAATGGCAACAAAAATCCTTTAATGATGGAGGCGCTTATTCGTGAGGATAGGTGGAAAACTCTGTGAATTCGGTGAAACTCCAGAACGGACGATACCGAGCCAAGCCCATTATATGGGAAGGTGTAACGACTATTCCTACGGGAAGTACAGCCAAGTGGCTGGAAGCGCAGAGCAACTGATTCAGTTGATGAGATAGTCTAATCTGTATAGGAATATACAGCAATCTATGGATAGATTTTGGTATGGTATTAACGACACCATATGAATATTAAATGCTTAATAGTCTCTATGGAGGATTAGCGAACGAATGGTTCCGCTTTTTCGACGTTCGTATGGCAGAGGGCATTACATCGGCTGGTCAGGTGGCAACCAAGAATATGGAACGCTGGTTGAATGTTTATTTAAATTCCATCACGAAAACTAACAAAGACATAGCCGTTTATGCGGATACTGACAGTCTCTATATTTCACTCGAAGACATAGTCAATGCCGTGTTTAAAGATGCGCCCGATACAAAGAAAGTTATTAAATTTATGGACAAAGTTTGCTCCGATAGAATTACACCAGAGATTAATCGTATCTGCGAAGAACTAAAAGAGTACGTCAACGCCAAGGAAAATTCTATGGTAATGAAGCGCGAGGCGTTGATTGATTCTGCAATTTGGGTGGCCAAGAAGAGATATATCCTCAGTATCCATAATAACGAGGGAGTCGAATACGCAGAGCCTAAAGTCAAGGTTACTGGGTTGGAGTCTGTTCGATCTTCTACTCCTATGATTTGTCGCAATAAAATTAAAGAAACGTATACAATTATGCTCTCGGGCGATGAAATGGAGACTCGAAAATACATCGCTGCATTCAAAGATGAGTTTACTTCTGCACCATTAGCCGATGTATCATTCCCGCGTGGTGTAAATGGTATGGTTGATTACAAAGATAAGTCTAAACAAAACACAACAATGGGCACTCCCGATATACAGAGTGAAATTAGACGATCTCCTTATATCAAAGGTACTCCGATCCACACCAAAGGCGCCCTAATATATAATCACCTACTCGACACCCTCAAGTTAACCAAGAAATATCCTAAGATTACTGACGGCGATAAGATTAAGTTTGTCTATTTGAAAATGCCTAATATTATCAATAGCGAAGTGATTGCGTTTCAAGATGCATTGCCTAGAGAGTTCAAGCTAGATGATAAAGTGGACTATGCCAAGCAATATGAAAAGACCTATCTAGAGCCTATTAAGAATGTATTGAATGTATTGGGCTGGAAAGCGGAAGAAGAAAGTTCACTAGAAGATTTATTTGGTTGAGGGCTATAGCATGAACAAAGAAGTAACAATCCCGAACTATACATATTTCGGTGCCAAGATGGTTTGTCTGGAATTGCATAAATTTACAGAAAACGACGATGTGTCCTACAATGTAGTGATGACTACCATCCTGGATGATGAAACCGAAGAGGAAAAGATGGTGTCGACGATTACTAATTTCTGGCACGAAGATCCAAAGACAGCCGCTATTGATGCTGCTGTATTATTATTCCCGATGTTCGATTTATCTAGTCTCGTAGCGGTGATTGACGGGGCGACCGGAAATATCGTAGAGGAATTAAATCTGGATAATATCGTAGAAGAGTATAAACTAGCTAATGGAATTGCAGAAGAATCTGTGGTTTTACACTAAGAGGAAATAATATGAGTATTTTAGAAAAAATTAAAAAGAATAGCACAATCAAGGATACTGCTATTCTGTCTAAGTCCAAATTTTTTACTGATAAAGATATGGTCGCGACCGAAATCCCAGCAATTAATATCGCTCTTTCTGGCAGGATTGACGGTGGGTTGACCCCGGGTCTTACTGTCTGGGCGGGACCTTCGAAACATTTTAAGACTTGTTTTTCTCTTTTAATGGCCAAGGCATATTTGGATAAGTATCCAGAAGCTGCCCTGCTGTTTTATGATTCCGAATTCGGTACTCCACAATCGTATTTTGATACATTCGGTATCGATACTTCGCGTGTGTTGCATACACCATTAAAGAACGTAGAAGAATTAAAATTCGATATTGTCAAGCAACTAGAGGCGGTTGATCGCGACGATAAATTAATTATCATTATTGATTCTGTTGGTAACCTAGCATCGAAGAAAGAAGTAGATGATGCGATGGACGGTAAATCTGTAGCTGATATGTCAAGAGCAAAACAACTGAAGTCTCTGTTCAGAATGGTAACACCATATCTTGTAATGAAGGACATTCCTATGGTAGCGGTGAACCATACCTATAAGGAGATTTCTTTGTATCCAAAAGAAATACTTGGTGGCGGTACCGGAATTTACTATTCAGCAGACAACATCTTTATTCTAGGCAGACAGCAAGAAAAAGATGGTACAGATACAATCGGGTATAACTTCATTATTAATGTCGAGAAATCTAGATATGTTCGCGAAAAGTCGAAGATCCCGGTGACTGTTTCCTTCGATAGCGGACTGAGTAAGTGGTCTGGTCTACTTGATATTGCGATGGAAGGTGGGTTTGTAGTCAAGCCATCTAATGGTTGGTACTCTAAAGTAGATGTTTCGACCGGTGCAGTGGAGGAAAAGAAATATCGGAATAAAGATACCAATTGCGCCGAATTCTGGGATTCCATTCTAGAATCAACCGAATTTGCCGAATACGTCAAAAAACAATATGCGCTGTCTAGTGGTCAATTAATGCAACAAGAAGAGCCTGATATCGATTTAGATGATGAGCGAGGAATTAGATGATGAATAAAATAATGCAAAGAATGATTGATTGGGTAGCTCGCGTAAAGCGGGCCCGTCAATACAAGGTCAACGAATATTTCAACTATGTGCTAGATGCCGAGATTTCAGAGACAGAAGTTCTCCCGCTTGTTATTATCAAGGGCAAGTATAAGGGCGTAATCTATGTCTATGATAACTTCCGCATCGGAGATAATATTAATCCGGATGGCAGCGCGCCGGCTTCGTATGACGTTCGAATCATCGAACAACCGAAGCATCTAAAAGATGGGTTCGAACAAGAAGATAAATTCCACAAGATTACTGGCGATATTCTATTGGCGGTTTTGTGGGAAGCATGTAAGACCGAAAAGAAACGAGCCGAGGAACTGTTATACGATGATGACGATTGAGAAAACAATTCTAAAAAATCTTATATCTAACGAAGAATATACCCGCAAAATACTACCATTTATCAAGCCCGATTATTTCCACGATAATACAGAGCGAGTTATCCTAGACGAAATCCAATCTTTCTTGGCAAAATATAACAAGCTACCTACGATCGAATCTATCAAGATCGAACTTAGCAACAGACCAGGATTCGTTGCCGCCGAGTTCAAAACTGCCATTGAATTGATTGATGATATCTCCGGAAACGACGAAGTAAGTAACCAGGAGTGGTTGTTAGAATCTACTGAGAAATTCTGTCAAGAAAAGGCGCTTCATAATGCAATCCTGGATTCTATTCATATTCTAGATGGTTCTAGTAAAGTACACGATAAAGGAGCAATTCCTTCTTTACTTACTGAGGCTCTTTCTGTATCATTTGATCCATACATCGGGCACGACTATTTTGATAATGCCGAGACTCGATACGAATATTATCATCGGATAGAAAAGAAAGTCCCATACGATCTAGAATTTCTCAATAAGATTACTCGAGGTGGGCTTTCTAGGAAGGCACTGGCATGTTATCTAGGTGGAACTGGCTCCGGTAAGTCATTGGTAATGTGCCATAATGCAGCCGCCAATTTGTCGTCTGGGTACAATGTTCTGTATATTACACTAGAAATGGCAGAAGAGCGGATTGCAGAACGGATCGATGCGAATCTACTTAGGATGAAGGTAGATGAGCTAGAACAGATGCCGAGGGATACATACTTACGCAAAATTAGACACATGGAATCTAGCGTAAAGGGTAAGTTGATTATCAAGGAATATCCAACAGCATCTGCTGGCGTACTGCATTTCAGAAGTTTACTAAATGATTTGGCATTGAAACGAGGGTTCTTTCCTGATATCGTGTACGTAGATTATATCAACATCTGTTCTTCTTCTAGGCTGAAACACGGCAATAATGTCAACAGCTATTCGTACATCAAAGCAATTGCCGAAGAGTTGCGTGGGTTGGCAGTAGAGCGCGATATCGCAATAGTCACTGCCACACAGACTACTAGAAGCGGAGCATCTAATTCGGACATGGGACTGGAAGATGTATCAGAATCATTTGGTCTACCAGCGACAGTAGACATGATGCTCGCTATTATCCGGACAGAAGAATTGGATAATATGAATATGATTATGTTCAAGCAGTTGAAGAATCGCTTCAGTGATTTGACCGAAAACAAACGGTTCATGGTAGGAATTGACAGATCCATGATGAGGCTGTATGATGTTGAGCAAGGACAAATTACCGACTCTGGGCAGGAAGAAAAGCCGAAGTTTGATGGGTATCCTAGTAACAAAAATGTCGAAGACAAATATTCTAAGTTTAAAGGGCTGAGTGTATAATGAATCTACCGAAGTATGTGTATAACTGTGATGATTTTAAGCCAGGGGATCAGGTTCAATACTCTGGTCCATATTTCGACGAGACGGAAATTGAGTATGCGATTAAGGCTCTTCGTACTGGTAAATGGCTGACCGCCGGTGAGCACGTAAACAAATTCGAGGCGCGGTTTTCCAAGAAATTTAATGTCGGATACAGTCAGATGGTAAACTCTGGATCTTCTGCCAATCTTGTTATGTTCACTGCGTTGAAGAGACATTTCAACTGGGCAGATGGCGACGAAGTTATCGTATCACCAGTCGGCTTTCCGACTACAATTTCACCAATCGTACAGAATAACCTAGTACCTGTATTCATCGATATCGAGACGGTCACTCTTAACTTCGACGTCAATCATATTGAAGATAGTATTACGCCTAAGACTAAAGCTATTATCGTATCTCCCGTCCTAGGTAATCCACCTAATATGGATATACTCAAAGATATCTGCGAGAGACACAATATCCTATTAATTGGAGACAACTGCGATAGTCTCGGGAGTAAATGGAATGTAAAATATATTACTGACTATTATTATGCTTGGACTTGTTCCTTTTATCCTGCTCATCATATTTCTACAGGTGAAGGTGGTATGGTTTGTTCGGACGACGAATCATTCGTTGAACGAGCGCGTAGTATTGCTTGGTGGGGTCGCGATTGTTATTGTGTCGGAGCTTCAAATGCTCTTTGCTCTGGCACATGCGGGAATAGGTTCGATAAGTGGTTAGATGGATATGATGGAATCGTCGACCACAAATATGTGTTCACAGAAATGGGCTATAATCTTAAACCACTTGATCTACAAGGAGCAATCGGTCTCGCTCAACTAGAGAAATTCGACAAAGTAGAGGAATTGCGGCGCAAACACTTCAAACGAATTAAGGAAATCGTAGAAAGTAATCTAGTATTCATCACTATCCCAGAGAGTCTCCCGGAAGCAGATCCTTCTTGGTTCGGTGTACCCATTCTATGTGATAATCGTTATGTTAGAGAAGATTTAACTAAGCACCTAGAGAGTAATAAGATCCAAACGAGGCCGCTGTTTGCTGGTAACATCCTAATGCACCCAGCATACAAGCATTTAGGTGATTATCGAGAGTTTCCTAATTCTAATGCAGCATTCAGTAATGTAGTATTCTTAGGTTGCCCACCGCACTATAATGACGCGGTATTCGATTATATCGAAGATGTGTTTTCTAGATTTCCCAACAAACTATATGATATTAGGGGATAATTATGATAACTGTATTGGGTGGGTATGGGTTCGTCGGATCTGAGTATGTACGACATTTCTATGATTCGGCGGTAGTCAATGATAAACACGACTATAATATCTACACCAACGATGTACTATATTTTATTTCTACCACACACAACTATCATATATTCGACCACCCACATCTAGACATTGATACTAACCTACACACATTAATCACCGTACTAGAAAACTGGCGTAGGTTTGGCGGGAATGGTACATTTACGTTTATCTCTAGCTGGTTCGTTTATGGTAATCAAGAGCACCAGCCAGTACACGAAAGCGTACATTGTAACCCGAAGGGATTCTATTCAATCACCAAGCGAGCAGCGGAACAATTGCTTATTTCTTACTGTGAAACTTATGATCTGAAGTATAAGATTCTGCGGTTAGCTAATGTAATTGGTAAGAGGGATCCGTCTGCATCCGCCAGAAAGAATGCACTCCAATACCTAATCAATAAAATGAAGAACAACGAACCCATTGAACTCTATGACGGAGGGGATTTTTATCGAGATTATATCCACGTGACAGATTGTGCTCGGGCGATTAATCTGTGTATAGAGAAAGGCGAAGATAATACAATCTATAATATTGGTAACGGAGTGCCCGTTCGTTTCTATGACATCATAAACGACGCATATGCACTGATTGGTAGTAAGTCTGAGATAATCAACATTGAGCAGAAAGAGTTTCACGCCAAAGTACAAACAAAATCTATGTATCTAGACAACACTAAATTGAAACTGCTAGGATATAATCAGTTATACTCTACACAGGACATGCTGAAGGGCATGATCTAAGAATACGCCACTCTTTGGGTATAGAATAAAAATAATATAAATAAGTATATAACAAACCCAAAGAGTGGTAATTATGTCAAAACTATCAACCTTCAATTCTAGAAGGTTTTCAAAACCTTTGCTGGAAACAGCACAAAGTCACTTCAAAGCATTGTTCTTGGTCGGCGGACCGGGGTCGGGTAAAGACATCATAATCAAAGCTGGATTACAAGAATCTGGTATGATCGAAGTTAACTTAGATCGCCTATATAAGTCCATCACCAATCAAACAGAACTAGACGAATTTCGCGAGTATTCTTCCGTTTTCATCAACGGCAATGCTGATGATTATTCTAAAATAGCTACATCTAAGCTAGTTCTAGAAGCAATGGGTTATGATACCTCGATGGTATATGTCTATACGTCCCAGGAAGAATCTAAACGTCGCAATGATGTTCGGATAGATAGCGGGGCCAAGACTATCTCAGAAGATGCTAGACATTCTAAATACAATTATTCAGTAGAAAATATGCTTAAATTTTCAACTGAATTCGTCCCGTTTATACTATATAATAACTCGGTAGACTATAATGTAGCGAGTGTGTCTGAACGTACAGAAATTGGCAAATGGACTAGAGAGCTATTCGAACAGGTATCTAATTTCATCTCCGCCCCACCACAACAACCCAAGTCGCTAGCATGGTTAGTCGAACAAAATAAGATAGATACTACTAATATCAACCTATTATTTGAAGGGGTAATTGCTAATGAATTTTCTCAGAATGATTCTGTCCTATTTCAATCCAGTGGACTCGACGAAGCCAGTCCCTTCGGAAATAACAGTGGTGGAATCGCCAGAAGCGACAAAAATCGAGCCGAAATCGAAAACCAAGACGACGATAACGAAACCAAAGGGATCGACGACGAGGACGACGAAGACCAAGAAAAAAACGACAAAACCAAACCGACCAAATCCAAAAACTTAACAAAGCGAGCAACTAATCCGGGTGCATATTTCGATTCTAGGATCGGAACTGTACCTTCCGGTGGTGTTGGATTGAGCGCGAACTTAGGCGAATCTAGGAAATCGTTTAAAGATTTCAGGAGCAAATAAAATGCAATACGGCGATAAAATCAACAAATCGATAGCCGAAGCTGCCATGGAAGTGATGTCCGCGCCTAAGGTTACTGCACCAGACGTATCTCTTGTACTGAGTATGAAGAAAGTCCTTGGTAGTATGTTTATGTTCTACTTCAAGGCCCATAGTTTTCACTGGAATGTGGAGGGTGCTAGTTTCCCCCAATACCACTCTTTCTTCGATACGATATACAATCAACTCCACGATTCGATTGATCCTATTGCAGAACACATTAGGATCTTGGGTGAGTATGCCCCGAGCAGCGTATCTGAACTAGCATTATATTCGGCTATCACTGAAAATAGAACCTCGACTATGCCACCAGCAGTAATGTTCCAGTCTCTATTGGCAGACAACAATACGATAATCAATGTATTGACTATGGCGTATAATCAGGCAGAATTAGCAAAAGAGGTTGGCCTGTCTAACTTCCTTCAAGATAAAATAGATTCCCATAAAAAACTAGGTTGGATGATTACATCCACCTCTAAAGGCACTGGAGTATAAGATGTCAAAGAAAATCGTCGATATTATCAAGGAAGCGCGTCTACCGAAGATCAAGATGCCACAACGTTCTGCCCAGGAACGTATGTATCAGCATCATCAGGAGTTGCGTAAGAAAGCAGGTCTTCCTGACGAATCTTACTATGAAAAGATGGCTGCTCAGAAGAAGAAAGAACTCGAAGATATGAAAAACGAAGAGGTTAATCTGGAAGAAGCGGTAAACGTTTCACATGAACGCTATATGAGATCGCACGGGAAACAAGCAAGCGAAGAAGATAGGGGTATGTGGGCATTTACACATAAAAGATTCGGTGGTGTAGATTATAATAACAATAAAGAATTCCACACTACAACTGGTTCATTCAAAGAGGCTAAAAAGTCTGCTAAAAAATGGGCAAAAGAACATGGTCATCAAACTGCCTATGTGATGGAAGAAGTAGAACAGATCGACGAACTTTCCAAGGATACTCTTAGTTCATATATCAAGAAAGCTGCTCCACACGCAGTAAGTTCCACCAGAACGGCAGAGCATCTAAGGAAGGTATCTGATAGAGCAGCCAAAGAAGACGATCATAAAAAAGCCGGTGAATATCAAGGTTATAGCGATAAATTCCAGAAAGGCGTATTCAAGCGCATTGCTGGTATTCAGCGAGCAGCCGGTAAACTGGCTAAGGAAGAAGTCGATCTCAATGAAGTCTCTATGTCCGATGCTGCTAAGATGGCACATGATCTGAAGACCGCGAAAGAGAAACGCGATGTAGAAAAACACGAAAAGGATTTGACTTCTGCTCCGATCAATAAGCCAGACTACGACGTGGTTGTTCATCATAAACACGACGACGGTACGGAGAAAGATTATACATATAGAGTGACTAAGGCCAAGAACGACAAGCATGCGCAAAATATCGCTATGCTACGTCATCACGAAAAGCTCGGCGGCGGTAACTTCAAAAGCAGCCTAGATAAAGACGTGAAACGATTGAATGAGGGCGACGAACACTTGCACAAAGATCATATCGAAAAGTCCTTGGCAGACAGTGACATCAATTCCAGCGTAGAGGGGAATACGGTTCGCGTTCATTCTAGCAATACCAAGAAAGCGGCTAGATTGCTCAAGAATATGGGATATGAACACAAGGTTGCCGGCGGGCTGAATGAATCAATCGGTATTATTAGAGAGGTGGTAAAAAAGAAAGTGGAAGACAACCGCGGAACTAAGGGCAAGACGGCAACTGGTCAACCAATGCCCAAAGTAGAAGTTAATCCAGAGTCGAAGGTGGTATAATATGAATTCAGTCAATATGATAGATATTAGTGAGATCAATGACGGATTGGAATCACTACATGATAGGCATTTCGCTTCAATCGAAAATATTAGCAAGGAACTCGAGAGTATCCTTGCTCCTTTCGATGTCGACTTTCCGGGTATCGATGATTCGGAAGAGGACTATATCTTCAAGATAGAGACTGCAGAAGGCGATGAAACGGAATATTACCTATACGTCATTGTTGATTCAGAACCCGTTGGTTTCTCGGTTTTCGCGCAAATCCTGGAATGGGAAGACATTATCGATATCCAGGAAGTATCGCTAGATGTTGGGTTAGATGTAACCGATTTCTTGACCAGAGTGCGCCATTCGGCAGATGATTGATGTTTGATCAGTTGAATGATTCTAATATATTATTGTATGCCATTAAGTGTTATGATACACCTAATTGTGTCATGTCAGAATTTGAAGATGATTTCAACAGAATATATCGAATCAAGAAGGCGTTTACTAAATATAAAAAAGGGAAGGAATTAAACTTCCAACTAATACTGAATCACATCGTTATTCTTTATAATGTCTTTGGGGTGGAATGCGCGACTAGATTATTGTTTTATAAATTAGATGTGGACCACTATTCTCTGGTAAAGCCATTTTTATTGGCACTTAACTATATGCCAGATGCGGTATTCGGTATACAAAACAAAAACGTGTTGTCATCAGACATACCACTAGACAAAGAGATTGTAGAATGCTTAAGACATTTAGCGAAATGATCGAAGAAGAATCATTGAACGTTTCGTATGATAAAGAGAAGAAACGTTCTAAACACACTGCTACACATCGCAGGGAACCGCACGTCGCCCATCCGTATACTACTAAGCCAGCTATGGACGAGAAGTTCAATGTGGATGCTAAAGGTAAGGATATTGTGGATGCCGTGGCTCGCAAGAAAGCGGCAGAATTTCTCAAGAAATCTAAGTCTAACATTGACTGGGACAAGTTGACAACGACTAAGGGCGCGATGAAAGAAGATGCCGCTCCTGTGTCCGTTGCCGGCGGAGCCGTCCCTTCTATTACTGATCCGACTACCAACTATGCTACTCAGATCAAAAACAAAATTCTTAAAAGAGCCAAACCAAAATGATTGATCTAGTCCCGACACCCTATAAAATAGTCGCTGTTATTGCTCTTGTACTAGCATCATATTTCTATGGTCTCCGCGAGGGCAGTGCAAAGGCAGAGTTAGCCATTAATCAATTTGCAATTGATAAGAAAGAGCTACAGACTAAAATTGACCAGAAGCAGGTAGAAGTAGTAGAAAAGGTAGTTACTCAATACGTCGATAAAATTGTATATGTAAAAGACAAAGGTGCCGCAAATGCTGAAAAATTTAGGTATGTTCCTGATACTAATGTCATGCTTTCTAGTGGGTGGGTGTACTCGCACAATTCTAGTGCCACAGCCACAGATGCCGACACCGCCAGAGTTACTGATGCGACCCCCTCAGGAGTTACAGCAGATTCCGCTCTCCAAACCATTAACACAAACTACACCATCTGCCACGAAAACGCCGAACAAGTAAGATCGTTGCAAAAATGGATCCTAGAAACTAAAGTTAATATAGAAGGGGCCCATAATGGAGGATGAAGATAGCGCATTCATTCGTGCATGGCGACCCTCGGCTGCGTATTGTTACATAGCCATCTGCCTGTTTGATTTCATTTTCGGGCCGGCGATGGTAATGATACTAAATACATTTTTTCATGGTAATCTGGCTACCTGGCAGAGTCTTACGTCATCTAGTGGTGGATTAGTGCATCTATCTTTTGGTGCCATCCTAGGCGTGACTGCATATGGTAGAACCCAAGAAAAGCTACAATCCCAACAAATAACAATAAACGGACAACAGGTAGTAAAATAGATGTCGAATGGTAATGACCCAACGTTACACAGCGTTAAGTTGGATCTTGAACTCCTTAAAAAGGATGTTACTCAAATTTCCACAATATGCGAGAAACTAGATGTAACAATCGATAAAATTCAAGAGTTAGCGGCTACTATGACTCGAATGCTTTCTCTTCATGAACAGAAGATAGAGAAACAAGAACAAAATGATAAAGAGCTGTTTTCACTCGTCGAACTAAGAAGGGTAGAGCTTTTGAGCGATATTAAAGAACTGAACACCAGAGTGTCTGGGATTAATAAAGAATTCAACGACAAACTACAGAATACTGAAGATAAGTTAATCAAGGCCGTTCAGGATTTAAAGAAGGAAATTACTGAAAAATCCGATACTAATAAGACTAAACTATCGGATGCAATCGAGAGCATAAACCGATGGAAGTGGATGATTATTGGCGGTGCCGTCGTAGTCGGTTATATTATTTCTATTACCATTAAATTAGCGGGTATCTAATTTACTTCTATATAGAATCACGTTATAATGATGGTTAACCTTTTGTTGTGGATATATTATGTCGTTATACATCGATAGGAAGTATCTTCTACTCATTTCATCTAAGCTGAGAAATTTCAAAGACAAAGGTAACGATGTCTTTAATTTCTCGTGCCCCATCTGCGGCGATTCTTCTACCAATAAGCTAAAGGCCCGCGGGTACTTCTACCCAAAGGGCGATAAACTAATCTATTCTTGTCACAACTGTTCTATCTCTACTGGGTTCTCGAAGTTCCTTAAAGAACTCGATATCACCAAATATAAAGAGTATCTACTCGAGCGATTCGGCGATACCAAGAAAGTCGAGTTGACAGAAGAACGCGCTAAAAAGAATGCAACCAAACCCGCTTTATTTGGCACTTCTCCTAAAGAGAAGTTTACTAGAAAACTCACTATCGATCTACCTTCGATTAAGTCCCTCCCGATCAATCATTCTGCTAGGCAATATATCGCTTCTCGCATGATCCCCGATGAATTTTGGGGAGAGATATACTATGCCGAAGACTTCAAGAAATTCATGGATAGTTTCTTCCCTGAGCACAATAAGGATTTGATCGAGGAAGATCCACGCATCGTTGTGTTCTTTACTAATAGAAGCGGTGACATCACGAATGTGTCTGGTCGCTCTATAAGCAAGAATCCGAATATACTGCGATATGTAAACATCAAGATTACCGAAGATAAGAAGGTATTCGGTCTCCATAGGGTTAATTTAAAAAAGACACTATATATCGTCGAAGGTCAGTTCGACAGCATGTTCCTACCAAATTGCGTTGCAGCAGGAGATTCTGGTCTTCTTGGTGTAGCCGAGCACGTCAGACCATTGGTAGATGATAAGTCACAAATTGTAATTGTATTCGATAATGAAGATCGAAATACACATAATATCAAGCAAATGGCAAAATCTCTGAACAGACACTTTAAAATTGCATTATTTCCTAAGAATATCATATACAAAGATATCAACGAAATGGTAGAGATCGGTGGGATGGCGCCGGAAGAAATTCTCAACATCATCGAAGATAATACTATCAGTGGCCTGGAAGGATTACTGAAATTATCCGAGTGGAGAAAGATATGATTAGTTTCAAAGAATTTCTAATAGAGCTATTCGATAAACCATGGAAATTGGAAGATCATAGTAAAACACCAAATGGTCAACTATTTAAAAATCACATAAAAAGTATTACTGGTACTCATATTGGGTTTAAATTTTTTAAAGCGGAGGGGGACAATGGTCATGTGTTGGAATATGCACATAACGGGGCCATTGAAATACATCATTTAGATAAAGACTTTGTTTCTGGAGAAAAACCAGTAATACCTTCAAATAAACCAAACCCTAGATTTATAGCTACTATGAAAAATAGGATAGAGAATCACGTCGAGCATAATAGACATAGAGTTCGTGTAGTGGCTCCAGATAATTTAATAAACAACTACCATAGAATAGCACACAGTTTAGCCAAGAAAAATGGATATCATGTAACTGTTCCAATGCCACACGAACATCCATTTGGAAACAGAGAAGAAACATATAAATCGTTCTATATTAGACCAAAGAATTCAGTGATACCAGAAGAATTGGCTACTAGAGCAAACTTAAATTCTAAAACACAACAATCGTTCGATCGAGTGTTGGGCCTAATCAAGGAATTCTACGATGATTAGTTTTAAAGAATTTCTAGTAGAGCTATTCGATAAGCCATGGGAATTGAAAGATATATCAGACTCCAGGTTAGGTAAGATTATGCAGACACAAGTTCATAAAAGAACCAATGGAGAAGCTAAGAATATAAGACTACACAAGGCGGAAGGTAATAACGGTTATGTTCTGGAGTTTCATCATAGAGGGGCGCTAGAGGTTCATCACATAGATGACTTCGGCAATTCTGGTTCTATGCACAAATTAGCCAAGCCTAATCCAAGATTTATTTCTACAATAAAACATAAGATACAGAATCACGTACTAAATAATGGCCCATTACAAGTTAGAGTAATCGGCTCAACGAAAGATGGGATGGTCGACCATTATCATAAAATAGCCAAGCGGCTAGAGAAGAAAAACAGCATTTCTGTAGGTGAACCAAGTAAACATTCTAATATAGATAACAACAAAGAACCAAGAAAGGAATTTATTATTCATGCCAGACACGTAGTAAATGAAGAGTTATTATACATTTTTAAACAAGAACTGAAGAAGGAATAGACATGGCAAATATTGAAGTAAGATACGTAGATCACATGGGTAGCGACTTGACTGTAGTTAATGCAGCTCGGGTTTCGTTTAGCAAGGAATCGTATTTCCAGCCAGATAATTCTCTACACGAAAAAGACAAGAAACTCATTAGTTATCTAGCCAAGCATAATCACTGGACGCCATTCGCCCATCCACAAATTACACTATGTGAGACAGTACCAATCTTTGTTGCGCGCCAGAGATTCAAACATATGATAGGGTTCACATACAACGAGACTTCGCGTCGTTATGTGGATGATACCCCAGAATTCTACATTCCTGATGTATGGCGTTCTCGACCGGATGGTAGTATGAAACAGGGTAGTGGCGATATCCATCCAGATAACGATATGTTCAAGGGAATCTATAGCGAGTACATTAAAGAAGCTGTCGCTGTGTATGAAAATATGATTGCATGTGGAGTTGCACCGGAACAGGCTCGAATGGTTCTACCACAATCTATGATGACCAGTTATTATGTGACGGGTTCGCTTGCTGCGTGGGCTCGGGCATACAAACAACGTGTCGACAGTCATGCTCAGAAAGAGATTCAAGACCTGGCTGTCCTTTGGGATAATAATATTAGAGAATTGTTTCCAGAATCCTGGAAAGTATTAATTGGAGAAGTATAATGGATAGTAGAAATGATGTAAAAGATTTTATGATTGCGTGCGATCAAGAAGTAAAAGAAGCACCGCACAATGGTCTGACACAGCAAGCTGAGCTATATATAAAACTAATCGACGAAGAGTATAAAGAACTGCACGAAGGAATCAATCACTTCGATTTAGTGGAAATTGCTGACGCCTGTGCTGATTTGAAGTGGGTCATCGAGGGTCTAGAGCACTCTCTTGGTATTCCACGACAGGCTGTGTGGGACGAAGTTGCCCGTAGTAATATGTCAAAGATTAGCGAAGGCGGTAAAGTATTGAAGCGCGATGATGGTAAAGTCCAGAAGCCGAATACATATTCACCCCCGGATATTAAATCAATCATCGAAAAATAATAAGAGGTAATCGATGGATATTAGTCAAAGAATTCTTTCTGACATCACGTCATTCAACAAATACGCAAAACACATACCATACCTAAATCGTCGAGAGACGTGGGACGAAATTTGTGATAGAAATAAGGATATGCATAGCGCAAAGTTCCCATTTCTTAAAAAACAAATTAACGAAATATACGACAATTTGGTAAAGAGTAAGAAGGTTCTTCCTTCCATGCGCTCTATGCAGTTTGCTGGCGCACCCATCGAGATTTCTAATTCCAGAATATTCAATTGCGCTTATGTTCCTATGGATCATCCAGTTGCGTTCGCGGAACTAATGTTTCTGCTATTGGGTGGAACTGGAGTAGGGTATTCTGTTCAGCGACATCATGTAGAAAGAGTACCAACGATCATTGGGCCATCGGATAAGAACAGACGCTTCTTGGTCGGTGATTCGATCGAGGGCTGGGCAGATTCTATCAAAGTCCTCATCAAAGCATATACCCTAGGTAAATCGAACCCGGTGTTCGATTACCGTGACATTCGCCCGAAAGGCGCCAAGTTAGTCACATCCGGCGGCAAGGCACCCGGCCCCGACCCGCTCAGAATTTGTATTGAACATCTTCGTTCCATTCTCAATGGAGCAATCGGCAGAAAACTCACCACGCTAGAAGTCCATGATATTTGTTGTTTCCTTGCAGACGCAGTTCTCGCCGGCGGCATCCGCAGAGCGGCGATGATTGCTGGATTCGATCACGATGATTTAGATATGATGTCGTGTAAGTCTGGAGAATGGTATGAGCTAAATCCGCAGCGCGGTCGGGCGAATAATAGTGTCGTTCTGGTTCGCGGCGAAATTACAGAGGAAATGTTCAAATCTATTTGGACTAGAGTAAAGGAGTCTGGATCAGGAGAACCTGGTTTCTATTGGACCAATGATCGTGATATTTTCACAAATCCTTGCGGTGAGATTTCTTTAAATCCATTGCAGTTCTGTAACTTAACCGAAATTAATGTATCTGATGTCACATCACAAGAAGACTTGATGGAGCGGGTTGCTGCTGGTGCATTTATTGGCACTCTACAGGCATCTTATACTGATTTCCATTATCTGCGTTCTGGCTGGAAGGATATTACAGAAAAAGAAGCATTGATTGGTGTTGGTATGACTGGCATTGGGTCGGGTGCAATTCTTGGTCTTGATCTAAAAGCGGCAGCGGATAAAGTAAAAGAAGTAAATGAGCACATTGCTTCTGTAATCGGGATTAATCCTGCTGCAAGAACCACTACAATCAAGCCATCGGGTACATCTTCGCTGGTGGTCGGGTCTTCTTCTGGTATCCACGCATGGCATAATGACTTCTATATTCGTAGAATGCGAGTCGGCAAGAACGAAGCACTATATCAATATATATTAGCTAATTTTCCAGATTTGGTAGAAGATTGTAAGTTCAAGCCGCACCTAGAAGCCGTAATTTCATTCCCACAAAAGGCACCTAAAGGAGCCATTATTAGGACAGAGAGCGCGTTGCATTTGTTAGAACGTGTACGAAAGTTCAATCTAGAGTGGGTACATAATGGATATCGCGGCGGAGCAAATCAACACAATGTTTCGTGTACGATTTCTCTGAAAGATGATGAGTGGGAACCAGTTGGTGATTGGATGTGGAAAAATAGAGATAACTATAATGGGATTTCTGTTCTACCATATGATGGTGGTACTTATGTTCAACCTCCGTTCGAAGATTGCACTAAGGAAGTATATGATGAATTAATGACTCACATGCACGGCATTGATCTTACTCAAGTCATCGAGATAGACGATAACACAAACCTAACCGAGTCTCTCGCGTGTGGTGCAGGCGGTTGTGCAATATGAAAAAACTACTATTAATCGGAATTATGTTTTCTAGTCTATCTTATGCCGATGTATATAATTATAAAGTGACTAGGGTGATTGATGGAGATACGGTCGTGATAGAAGCGCCGTATCTCCCCAAACCGCTAAAACCATCGCTTAGTCTAAGAATAAATGGAGTAGACACGCCAGAAAAAGCACCGAGGGCGAAGTGTACTGATGAAGCGACTAAGGCAACGGCCGCGTCTGCGTATACTAGGCAGCTAGTTCGTAATGGTAAAGAAATCAAAGTAGATATCGCCAAGTGGGACAAATATGGAGGTAGAGTGTTAGGCGATTTAATCATCGACGGTAATACACTATCTTCGCAGCTAATAAATAATGGTTATGCGCGCGAGTATCATGGCGGAGCAAAGAAAAGTTGGTGTAACAAATAAGGCGCTTAATTGCGCCTTTTTAATGAGGATGATTTATGAAACAACAATATACAATATCAAGCAAACTAACTGTAGAAAAGATTATATTTGCGCTGAGTATGTTCGATGCATTTACAGATGAATTCTGGGAATATGCGATGGAATTCGCGAAAGATAAGAATCTGTTAGAAACACACAACGCAGAAATAGAACATTCTATAGATTACGGGAAATTTTCTTCGTGTTGTTTTTTTTATGAAATGTCGAACTTAGGTAGATCAATTAGAGCACATAGGACTGATAATAAAACTGTGACATCAGTAACTATGCGCCGAGAATCGGATAATAAGGAATTATTTGTACTATGAAATCATTCTTAGAATTTATCTATGAAATGGCACATAATATAGGCGAACATTCGTATTCTCCGTTAAAGAGCGAACGTGAAAGAAAGAGTAAATTTAATAACTCAGTTGGTGATAAAATACACAATAAATTGTCTGATTATTTAATTATACACAAAACGACTAACGGTAATTCTACTCTGTTCCATACAAACGACCATTCCACCGCAGAAACTCTACATTCTTCGCTAATAAAGCACAAACAAAGTTCTAAAGAATTTCCTTTCGACCATATAATACAAGAAGAAGTCGATAGAAAACCAGGAGGTATTCTTCATAAAGGATATGCAGTTGATTTTCTATACAATCATTTCAACGACCAACATCTACCATTGGTTTCTTCGGAAACTCAATATAGAAAGGGACATGAATTGTGGAGGAAGTTAGTACACAAGGCACTCGACAATGGGCATCATGTATACCATTGGGATGGCAGTAAACTACACAAATCAAACAAAAATAATGTCGAACAGCACTTAAATTCATCGTTCGGTAAATATGGTGACGAGTCTTATGCTAATAAACATATGGTTATATCTAAGAATGAACTAAAGTGAGGGAACAATATGATAGATTACTACGTATTAATGAATGGTATAACCACAGAAAAGATTAATTTCGCTATAGGATTATTTGACGCATTTACAGATGAATTCTGGGAATATGCGATGGATTATTCCAAAGGACATAATATACTTGATTATGAAAGAATAAACGAAGAAATAATTACCGAACTATATTCATATCCATCTTGTGATATAGATATATGTAGTAATGGAAAACGTCTGGTAGTAAAAAGGTTGGGTGACGTATTACAGAGCATAGAAATATCTAATTCAGATACAGGTAAAGTTTTATTTAGCCACAAAAGAACGAATAAGGGGAAGGAATGAAATACGATAGACATGCTGTTGTATCGTGCGATAATTGCGACGCAGTCGAATATGAAATCAATTACTCAGAGGAAGCTGGTGTGCCAGAAACATGTCCATTTTGTGGAGAAGAATTAGAAGATGTGCAGGTAATAGAAAAAGATGACTTCGAGAAATTAGCAGATTATATGGAAGAAATTGGTAGCTATGCCGACGAATGATATTATTTCTGTTGGGATAGATTATTCACTCACGTGTCCTTGTATGTGTTTTTCTACTGGTGTCGGTTTCGATAAATCTTCATTCTATTTTCTTACTGATAAGAAAGCACATACAGGAAAGCTACTAAATAACGTCACCGGTACATTACACGATGACTATCTATGTAATCAAGAAAGATATGATAATATATCCAATTATTTCATTACGCTGATTAGCGAAAACGTCAATGAACATATCGTTATCAATATAGAAGATTATTCATTCGGATCGAAAGGTAAGGTGTTTAATCTTGCAGAGAATTGTGGTTTACTTAAACACAAACTATGGGGACTAGGATACAAGCTAACTCTAATTCCACCAACCACCCTAAAGAAATTTGCAACAACAAAAGGTAATGCTAATAAGGAGTCAATGTATCAATCATTCATTGCTGCCGGTAATCCTGATATCAATAAAACCTTATTTCCTACCAAATCTAAAATAGATAATCCGGTGTCGGATATCGTGGATTCTTATTATCTAGCTATTTATCCTGTTTCCTAGAGATACTTAATTGGTCCTTATTTGGAATGGTTTTGACCTCCCCTTATCGCCAACACCTAATTATAACCAATAGCGATCGACATGTCAAGAGCTGTCAAGCATTATTTACCAATGTTACGAAAGGGTAATGTTACTTGATTTCGGTGTGATTCTATGTATAATACGAACAGTTGGTTGGCGAGATAACTAGAGGAATTATATAATGGGTTTTGTGAAGTTTGGACCAAATGGTAATGAATGGGATGTCGATAGCTTCAATTTCCCTGGAGGAGAAGTTCAGGTAAAGCTCTTAAACACATCTCTCGGATACTCTGAGTCAGTAAACGTCGATGCACAGATCCAAAGCTCTGATGATGTAATGAAATTGCTCCTAACCTGTGAAGCACTCTGTGCAAATGGGTGGAATTGTCACGCGTTGCACATCGCATACGTACCATACGCAAGGCAAGATCGCAGGTGTAATATTGGAGAAGCACACAGTCTTAAAGTTTTCTGCAAGCTGATAAACAGTCTGAAATTTAAACAAGTGCGCGTATTAGACCCCCACAGCGATGTTGTAGAGGCATTGATTGATAATGTTATGTGTATTCCGCAAGAAAAAATTGTGGAACGATCTGTTCCATATATCCGCGAATATTATTTAATCAGTCCTGATGCTGGAGCATTGAAGAAGATTTATAAAGTCGCCAAAACATCGGGTGCAAAGGGTGTGATCAAAGCCGATAAGGTTCGGAATATCCAGACCGGTAAAATTGAAAGTGTTGACGTCAATGTCGACTCGAAATTATTAGACTCGAACAATAAATTCCTTGTCGTGGATGATATTTGCGATGGCGGTCGGACTTTTGTTGAGCTGGCCAAGGCACTAGCATCGGAGGGCATCAAAAAAGAAGAGTTGACTTTATTTGTGACTCATGGTATATTTAGCAATGGGTTCGATGAACTGTTGCAATACTACAATCACATCTACACGACGAATTCGTTCAGATGTGATATCAACCACAAAGACGTAACCGTCTACAATATTTGGTGATTATTATGGTAACTGGATTGATATTTTTGTCTATTGCTATATTCTGTCTTATGGTGTGGTTTGTTTTTATGGAATATAGAAATGAATGGGTATATAAACAACGAGTTATGATTATTGAAAACGACTCCGACGAAATTGAAAAATATATCAGTTATGACGAAATGATGCGTAGGTTCTGTATCTGGGATGTAGAGAAGTTGAAGAAATGAAAACGATTATCGCCGGCAGCCGCGAAGGATTTTCGATATATGATGTCACCGAGGCTGTTAAGTGTAGTGGGTTTATAATTACGTATACCTCACTTAGTGTGGAGATTGATGATGGAAATTAAAATTAAAGAAACAATTCCAGAAAAACGCGAATTCAAGCCATTGACGATTGAGCTTAGTGTGGAAACACAGGAGGAGCTATACAACCTGTGGCATCGGTTCAATTCCGATCCAATCGAATATAATGCTAAAGTACCGAGTGGTAAAGATAATTCGCGGAAAGTCCAGGAAGAGTTGAGCAAAGAACTTCGTAAACTTGGAGTGAATGTTTAAAATGAAAGTAACCCGAGTGGACTCAACGGATCAAAACGTCTGTAAATATGTGTTTGACTTTGATGATGCAGTAGCCGAATCGGTTCTTTATAAGTACCCGACATACGAGGAACGGACGGTCATTTGCTGCAGTACACAAAGCGGTTGTCCGGTTGGTTGTAGATTCTGCGGCGCGGGAGATGCGTTCGTTAGATCACTCACTGGCGACGAAATTGTGTCCCAGGTACAGCATCTATTCACTGATCGCGGTATTGTTCCAGAACAAGTTAAGAAAGGCCAGATCATGTTTATGAGCATGGGTGAGCCACTCTTAAATCTTAAGGGTCTTTCTGATGCAATTCGACAACTATATAAAATGTATCCGAATTTTGCCCTGTTGATTAGCACCTCTGCCCCGAATTCTAATTATGTTGCGCTAATGGAATTGTCAAAAGAAGTTCCGACTGTTGGTTTACAATTCAGTGTTCATGAAAGCACCGATTCCAAACGTAACAAACTTATCCCCTTTAAAGCAAAATTGACACTAGAAGAAATATCCACGCAAGGTTGGTCGTGGTGGAATAATACAGGACGTAAACCATTCTTCAATTATTGCGCACACGAGGGTAATACGTCCCAAAAAGATGCTCAGCGTCTTTATAAGCTATTTGACCCGTATATTTGGGAAGCAACTATTTCTGTTATCTGTGAACGAGACGAATCGGTTGCTGCTGCTAACGAACGACAAAGAGAATTGGCTGAAAGTTTTATGTCAAAACTAACTGAGATGGGATATTCCACTAGGTGCTTCAATCCAGCTGGTCAAGACGATATCGGCGGAGGTTGTGGTCAACTCTGGTTTGTTCAGGATTGGATGAAGAAGAACAATCATCTCACCCACCCATCTGTAGGTAGAGGATTTCCTGTAGTCCATACGCCACAACTTATTCACAAAGAGGGTTGATATTTAAAATGAAACTTGATGCATTGGAAATTATTGATTTTTACAAAACCTCTCACCGCGAGCAATACCCCGAGGGTACTTCGCTTGTCTACAGCAACTTCACCCCACGTAGTGGTCGGTTGGCCCCGGTGCTCGATAGCTGGGACGAGAAGGTTGTTGTCTTTGGTATTCAATACCTATGTGAATACTTTTTGAAAGAAGTCTTCGACGAATCATTCTTCCTTCGTGAGAAGGCTGAGGTTGTTGAAGAATATAAGAGTCGAATGGACACTGCCCTCGGTAAAGACGCAGTTCCTGTAGACCATATTGAAGAATTGTGGGATTTGGGCTTCCTTCCAATTGAGATTCGTGCAATTGAAGAAGGGAATGTAATCCCAATGAAAGTCCCTGTGTTGACAATTAAGAACACCGGCAGCAAATACTTTTGGCTGGTGAACTATCTGGAAACATTAATCAGTAATGTCCTGTGGCATCCGATGACGGTGGCTACAATTGCTCGGGAATATCGCCGTCTGCTAGAGAAATATGCAGATGAGACCGGGGCGGCAAAGGAAGGTATTCAATTCCAGGCACATGACTTCAGTTATCGCGGTGTCAGCAATCCATTCTCGGCTGCTGCCAGTGCCGGACATTTGTTGTCTTTTGTTGGAACTGACACTGTGCCAGCTATTCGGTTTATGGAACGGTACTATTTTGCTGATGCTGAGAAAGAGTTGATTGGGTGTTCTGTTCCGGCGACTGAACACAGCGTCATGTGCATGGGTGGTCAGGATGATGAGGTTGAAACTTTTAGGCGTTTAATTACTGATCTTTACCCCAATGGCATCGTCTCCATCGTTTCCGATACTTGGGATTTCTGGCGCGTCGTTACTGAATACGTATCTACTCTTAAAACTGAAATTCTTATGAGAGATGGAAAGGTTGTAATTCGTCCTGATAGCGGAGACCCGGTAAAGATTGTTTGTGGCTATGCGCGTTCAGAAGTTGTTTATCTACGCCACGTTGAGCTTGGTAATATTGAAGTACCACATTGTCGAATAACTGGTAATCGCTTATCTGAAGCAGAAGTCAAAGGAGCCATCAAATGCCTATGGGATGTCTTTGGTGGCACTGTAAACGACAAGGGCTTCAAAGAGCTTGATCCGCACATCGGCCTCATCTATGGTGACAGCATTACCTTAGAGCGTGCTGAAGCCATCCTGGAGGGTCTGAAGGCTAAAGGATTTGCATCGAGTAATGTAGTCTTTGGAGTGGGTTCATTCACATATCAGCACGTAACCCGAGATTGTTTTGGCTTTGCGATGAAAGCTACATACGGAGAGGTGAATGGGGTAGGTCGGGAAATCTTCAAAGACCCTAAGACAGACTCGGGCACTAAGAAATCTGCTAAGGGCTTGTTGTGTGTTGATCTTGTTGATGGTGAGTATGTATTGAAAGACCAATGCACCGAAGAAGAAGCGGAGGGTGGTGAACTGAAGGTTGTATATCGTAATGGTGACTTGATTAATCCCGTGTCTTTGCAGACAATTCGTGAACGAGTAGTGGAGAGTTTGAAATGAGTAAACATGATGACGATGACTTAGTATTTCTTGGATGTTTGGAAGCAGTTGGTGTAGATAACTGGCAGGGTTATGATATTGCTAGAGATATGCTGTTAGAACAACTATCCGAATGCGAAAAGGAACCAGAAGCATATGTAAAGGAGTTGATGCTTCTCGATTGCCTCATGGCTTGTGGTGTTGATAACTGGGAATGGTATGAAGAGGCGCAAAAGATGTTTCGGGAGTGTTTGAGATGAAATTTAAAGAGGTGGGAGATAGTAGTAAATTTAAACCAATCACAGTCGAGCTGACGTTCGAAAGTGTCGATGAATTGTGTAATATGTGGAATAGGCTGGAGATCGCCGATGATATCATAACTGAACATTCAGTTAGTGGTGTTCCTATAGGTATCGACAATTGCTATGACTTGTGGCGTTTTATCGATAACAAATTAGTTGAATTGGGGGTTAAGATTCGGTGAAGTATTTGGTAGCGGGTGGTGCTGGATTTCTGGGTTCACATTTAGTCAAAGAATTGTTAGACGGTGGCAACGATGTTATCGTCGTCGATAATCTATGTACCGGGAATATGTGTAATATTCAAGAACATTTCAAGAATGATAAATTTAGTTTCTGGTGTATGGATATCAGGGATTTAGATGTGCGTCAGTTTAATTTGCGACTCGACGGTATATTCAACATGGCGTGCCCGGCGTCGCCGTTGCATTATTTTAGGATCCCTGTAGAAACACTAATGACATCTGTCCAAGGAACCTATAATCTATTGCGCATTGCTGATGAACATGGCGCAAGAATTCTTCATACTTCTACGTCCGAAGTCTATGGAGACCCGCTGGTACACCCACAAACAGAAGAATATTGGGGTAATGTTAATCCCTATGGTATGCGTTCTTGTTATGATGAAGGTAAACGAGCCGCCGAGGCTCTGATGCATGACTTCAGAGACAACTATGGTACAGACACCAGAGTCGTTCGTATCTTTAACACGTATGGTCCTAATATGGATGTCGATGATGGGCGAGTAGTATCTAATTTTATTGTTCAGGCTCTTCGAGGCGTTCCTATCACAATTTGTGGCGATGGTACGCAGACTCGTTCATTTTGCTATGTATCTGACTTGATCCGTGGAATTTGGGCGGTCTTCGATAGTGACGTACACAGTCCATTGAACATAGGTAATCCTGTAGAATTTACGATGAACGAATTGGCAGAAATTGTCATCCACAAAACAAATTCCAAATCTATCATTAAATATGTAGAATTACCAAAAGATGATCCGAAACAACGTAAACCTGATATAAGCAGGGTTACAACGCATACTGGATGGAGTCCTTCTATTCAGTTAGAACAGGGAATTGAGCTTTCGATTCCTTATTTTGAAGAAGCACTAAAGAGGAAATGATTATGCATAATTTTAATTCGATCTATTCGGCACTGCAACACAGCGTCTGTACCGTTAAATTCAAGAAAGCGAGTGGCGAGACTCGTACCATGAACTGCACTCTTCAGAATTCCCACCTTCCAGAAGAGTACCGCAATCGTAGTAGCGTCTTAGCCGAACCCGGTGCAACCCCAGACAAGATTTCTGTATGGGACGTGGATGCTAATGATTGGCGTGCATTCTTGGTATCTTCGGTTACTGATTTTAGTGACCCTGCTAGCAAACAAGGTATGCTGCTCGGATAAACTCCAATAGAATCAATAAGTTACGAACAGCCCTTTGAGCTCACTTAAAGGGCTTTTTCTTTATAAATCAATAACTTACATGAAATCACTTAAAAGAAGCCGATTTTATCTGTATCCAGGGCACCAGAATACCTACATAACCCAAATAATAGTTGACTCTATAGGATGTGGTGTATATAATAGCCAAATCAACAACCAAGAGGCGATCCATTATGGATACTTCAAAGCAAAAAGAAATACGTCGCAAGTTGCTTGGCAATGGTGACGAGCCCAGTTGGAACTCCCCGATCGAATGTACCTTCTCTGAAGTGGCCCTGGCCATTCGTTGGTACAATGATAACAAAGACGATAAGTTCGCAGCGAAATTACTCAAGTGTGATGCCAAGAAGGCACGTGCGTACACATCGCTGGCGTGGGGTAAGCGATTGGTAGAGCGTGGGTTTGTGCTCCCAACAAAGTCGCTTAACACAATTAAAACAATGCAGGAAAAGTTTGACGCCGACACTGGTCAGGCGGTAGAATATGACCAGGACGGTAATGTAATCTCCACGAAGCCAGTTAACGTAAAAACCAAAATTGAAGAGGGTATTAGCGCGAAGTTAGACTTCTTTATTGGTGAACTGGAAGGCTTCTTGGATGAATATGTGGCTAATAGGTCTGCGTTCAAAGCGTATGAGTGGATGGTAGAGAACGAAGTCAAATCCACCCATGCTAAGGTGATCGTTGACCATTTCGCGACCCGAGCCAAGGAGCTAATGCAGGCTGATGCTGGTACTGATGAAGAACTGAAAGAAGGGTATTCTAACTTCACACGTAACAGACTACGCGACGTCATCGTCTTTGTCGCTAACATTATCAAAGATGCCAAGAAAATCGACACCAATCAAAAGGTATCTAAGGTACGTGCCCCTAGGAAGAAGAAAGCGGTATCCGTCGATAAAGTAGTGTCTAAGTTGAACTACAAGGCGAGCGACACCGAATTCAAGCTGAAATCGGTCAGTCCTGCCTCGATCCTGGGTGTTGATCAGCTCTGGGTGTTCAACACCAAGACCCGGAAACTCGGTGTGTATAAGGCAGCAGGTACCGCGGGGTTGAGTGTGAAGGGCTCTAGAATCATGGGCTACGACGAGACACAGTCTGTATGCAGGACCCTACGTAAGCCCGAGGGCGTGCTAGAGGGTATCGTGACAGGCGGTAAGCTAGTGCTACGTAAGGCCCTAGATAAGCTGACCACCAAGGAAACGACCCTCAATGGCCAGATCAACGGCGACACTATCCTGCTACGTGTTGTGAAATAGATAGGTAGATCACTAAATACCTCTTGTATATCAACGTACAAGAGGTTATGCTAGGTGTTAAAGTTCTATGGTAAGCTGAGTAAGAGCGACAAACAATACCTAAGGGAAGCCGCTCAGTTTGCTATGAATAGATTTTTCAGTAGTAAGGAACAGGATAAAATACACATCAACGTTAGGGTAGTAGAAACACACGAAGATGGTTGGAAGGGTGAGTGTGTAGTTGATGGTAAAAGGGGTGGTATAAGGTACTTTACAATCTACGTGGTAACGGATATAATGGATACTGAAGTAGCATTGAGTACCTTGTTCCACGAGCTAGTACACGTTAAGCAGTTCTTCAGGAATGAGTTAAAGGTATATGCCAACGGTAATTCGAAGTTTGTTGGTAGGCTATTCAAGGAAGACTATGATTATTGGGATCTGCCCCATGAGATAGAGGCATATGGAATGACTCCGGGGCTTATGTTTAAATTTTCTGAATACATGCGAGAGAAACAAAATGAGCAAGCAAAATCGTTCTAAGTCAAACGAAGACTTCTACTACGATGATGAACATGAGTACAAGAAGGACTCCAAGAAAAAACACAAGCATCGGCAGTGCACACATACCGAGCGCAGTGACTATAAGAACGGCGACTGGTACAAGTCCAAAGACCGAGACGAATGATGAATATCAATAGAGTTTCTGTTTCCCGAAGAATATAACAACCACGAAGATGCAATTGTCAGAATAGATTGCCAGTTAATTATCGAGGACATGATGACGAATTCAGTGACGGAAGATAAGTATGTTTGGGGCCCTGCCGCGGAAGATGGGGTTTGGCGTTGTAGTCGTCGAGGCAACCCGCTCTCACTGGTAGCCGAGGTAAAGCGCCAGCCCGACGATACCTGGAGCAAGTATATCGTCGGCAACTCATCAATTCCGCTTGGTCGATATCCGGATGCTAGTAGCGCAATGAATGCAGCCGAGGTTGAATTGGATAGACCCCCGGTCGGTAACTATTGGGTTTCTGTTGGTGTTCGTACATCTGCATATTGCGCGCCCAACGGCAAGGTGCTCGGCGAAGTAGATGGGCCGGCGCTCGGTAGCCAATATTTCTATGCATCAAATGCATCCGGCAGATCATTCGGGAAGTTCGTTAACCTCGAATCGGCTAAGAAAGAAGTTGAGGTTCAACTGAATCCACTATGCGCTCGTAGTTCAGTCTGGAGAGAACAACTGACTTCTAATCAGTAGGTCGCAGGTTCAAATCCTGCCGGGCGCGCCATATTAAAGAGAGAATATCATGAGTTGGTTATTGATTGTCATTTCGGTGCATCACGGTATAACCAGATTCGCCAGCACAACGGTCCAACAGGATTTAACTGTACTAGGGCATTTCCAAACCAAGGCGGAGTGTGACGCAGCGGCATCGAGACTAGCTAAGTATTCTACCACAAGTAATAAGTTCTATTGCGTAAATTAATGCCCGAATAGTCCAACTGGCAGAGACATGAGCCTTAAACGTTCATCAGTGTGGGTTCGAATCCCACTTCGGGTACCAAACATCGGGGTTATATAATGAAAATTGTCATGATCGTTCATCGTTCTGATGGTTATACATATGCCTTCTCGGAAACATTCCCGGTCGTTTATGATTCCACAGAAAAGGCTCTTGTTGATTTTGAAAATAACTTGGTGGAGTCAGCAGGTAATACTTTTATGTTTCTGGGAGAAGAGTTTTACGCTTCCGATTTCACTAAGAGCAACGGGGAGCTAAATCCAGATGCATACCCAGAATTCCTAACAATAGATGAGTGGTTCTCTCAATATTCGGGCCTGTAGCTTAAAGGTAAAGCGTGGAGCTCATAACTCCGGGAGTGCTGGTTCAATTCCAGCCAGGCCCACCAATCAAGGTAAAGCAATGAAACAATATCCAACACTACCGGAAGAATTGAATAATTTCCTAATACAATGGAGGACAGAAGATGGTGATTTTTATCAGTCATCTTGTACAGAAAAAGAATACCTGGCGGTAGTTTCTAATCTAGTCAGAGACCCATATGTAGTATACTGGCGTTCTATTAAAATCTTCTAGGAGTTTATTATGAGCTATGCATTGATAATCTATTTGATGGATGTTATTGGTAATATCGACGTTACTCTTGGCTTATTGCTATTCCTTTGTATTATCATGGCGGTTTTTGTTGGTGTGAATTATTTTGTTGATGGCAACGAAAGATGTGGGAAATGGTTTAAATCCCTTATTGGTGTTGTTTGCGTGTGTAGTATTTTACTGGTGTTGATCCCATCCAATAAAACAATGTATGCTATGGTCGGTGCCTCTGTTGCTCAGAAGATCATTGAAGATCCGCGCTCTAAAGAAATTAGTGACAAGGTACTGTTGATCGTCAACCAGAAATTGGATGGCACAATTAAGTCTAAGTGAAAGATATATAAGAGTGAATTCGTTTTAATGAGGACGTTATGAATAAGATTAAGGTAACTGAGTTGTTTACTTCGCTACAAGGCGAGGGTAGGTATGTGGGGGTACCTAGTGTATTTTTACGCACATTCGGCTGCAATTTTTCTTGTGCGGGCTTCGGCTGTGCGCCCGGGGAGAAATCCATAGAGGCGGATATCATCGCAAAGGATGTTCATTTATATGCTAATATAAATGATCTACCGCTCGCTAAGACTGGGTGTGATAGCTATATCTCTTGGCACCCGGCATTTAAGAATTTCAGTCCGTTCTATACCACAGGAGAGCTCGCCAAAAAGATTCAAGACATTCTACCTAATGGTAAGTGGCAGCAGAAATCCGGGAACTCGGTTCATCTAGTGATTACTGGCGGCGAACCGCTTCTCGGATGGCAACGTGCTTATTTGGAACTGTTCAAAACACCGGAGCTAGAGGGGCTAGAGTACATTACGTTCGAGACTAATGGTACTCAACACCTATCGACCAATCTCAAAGAATATATCAGCAATGATCATAGACTATACACATTCTCCGTATCACCCAAACTATCATCTTCTGGTGAGCGCCGCGTAGACGCAATCAAGCCATCGGTTATCGAGGAATACAATGGGTATGGCATGACATATCTTAAATTTGTCGTAGAGACAGAACAGCATATTGATGAGGTCGATGAAGTAGTCGAGCTTTATCGCGAGGCTGGGTTTGATGGTAATGTATATCTAATGGCAGTTGGTGGTACCGAGCAATCATATTTCGCGAATGCTACAAAGGTCGCCGATATGGCTCTGGCGCGTGGGTATTATTATTCGCCGAGGCTTCATGTAGACTTGTGGAAGAATGGGTGGGCGCGATGATTAATTTTTCATGGGGCGGCATCGATACATATATTACCAGGCTGGAAAATCAGATTAAAACTAGCAACATTCCTGTCACGATGGTAGTAGGAGTTGCTCGCGGTGGATTAATACCCGCCATTATGTTGAGCCATCGACTAGGTGTAGAGTTCGATATGATCTGCTGGCAGACTCGCGATGGTAGTTTTCGAGATATCGAAAAGGTATGTAACCTAAATAAGGGTACTTTGATAGTAGATGATATATGTGACAGCGGTCGCACTATTACCGAGATCAAAGAAATGAACCCTAACCTGATGTATGCAGTGATCGTCGATAAACTCGAAGATTCAATCGTTGATTTCTATGGCTGTTCGATGTATACTGAAGAATGGATTCATTTTCCATGGGAACGAGACGTAGAGCAAAAAACAAATTATATAGGAGCAATAAATGAGTAGATGTGATCCAGAATTGGGATTTGCAATCCACGAACACCTAAAGGCGGCTGGTGTAGAGACGCCGATGTTCATTGATGTGGTGAACTCAGATAACAAAGAAAAACTCAGGGCAATCAAACATCATTTCACCGAGATTATGACCGTCCTCGGTCTCGATCTTACTGACGATAGTCTGATAGATACGCCGACCAGAGTCGCGAAGATGTATGCCAATGAGATTTTTCGTGGACTAGACTATAACAATTTTCCGAAATGCACTGCGGTAGACAATAAGATGTTATATGACGAAATGGTCATCGAGCGCAACATTGTAGCAATATCTAGCTGTGAGCATCATTTTGTTACTATTGACCAGCGAGTCGATATTGCATATATTCCTAATGATAGAGTTCTTGGGCTGAGTAAACTGAATCGCATCGCCAAGTTCTTCGCTCAGCGCCCGCAGATTCAGGAGAGGTATGCGGAACAACTCTTTCATGCACTAGAATATATTCTTCAAACGAATAATATTGCGGTGGTCGTTAACGGTAAACATTATTGTGTCGCTCAGCGTGGAGTAGAAGATACGAATTCGTATACGATCACTTCTAAATTGGGTGGTGCATTCAAATCTAATCCAGATTTGAGAAAAGAGTTCATGGATTTGGTTAAGTCGACGAGGTAATTATGGGATTACAAGAAAGAACCGCCACTGCGATTGATAGAATTAAAGCTGCATTTTGGGTAAATGATGGAGATGTAATATCCGGACACTCGGGCGGTAAAGATTCTGTGGTTATCGATGATTTGATTAGACGAAGTAATTATGAGCCCGCTTATATCGTCCATAACGTCAAACCATTATTGGGTACGTCGGGTGATCCTGTCGCCGCTCTGACGGAGATGCACCCACTCACTCTGGAATTCCTGTATACTGATGTTTGCATGAAAAGAACCATTACTTTTATGCACTCGTCTCGGATGAGTGATTGGTTGCTTTGTGTGAATGTTAAATGTCAGATAGATGGATCTAGATTATGCGAATTTAGCCGATCAGGTAAAAGCTCACAATTCATTATGAACGGTGTATCCACATCTAGATCTGAAATGACCGAATATGTTAAGAATGGAATTTTCGGTCTAAACATGTCATATCCAATCTATGACTGGTCTGATGACGATGTATTCGAATATATCCACGAAAACGGACTTAATATCTCGAAAGAATATGATGTGAATGGGGAATATGATGACTGGAAAAGACGTAATAATATTAGCGCCCCATGTCGATGATGAGCTCATTGGATGTTATCGTGTTCTAACAGAAGGCAGGGTGAGTGATGTATTTTACTTCTTTGATTTAACCGATGAAAGAAAAGACGAAGCAAGAGCAGTAGCTGAGTATTTCGGTTTTACTGCTCACTTTCCACACGAGTTCGAAAGGGATATTGATCCAGTTAAGATTATATACGCACCGAACATATCCGATTATCACCCACACCACAAAAAAATTAATTATCTAGCGAAAGGGCTCACTAATAAAAAACGGTATTATTCTATAGATATGAATCGAGACATAGAGCTCGTATCTCATGAAAGGAAGCGTGAACTACTGCATAGGTTCTATCCATCACAAGCCAGCCTGTTAAACTCGAACGATAAATATTTTTTGTTTGAATCAGACATCCCCACTGATGTACTGTATATAGATAAATCCACTGGAATTGAGACGTCGGTATCTAGATCAATTGAGGCTGTAGTGGATTCCATAATATATAAAAACCCGGGTAGATATTTAAGATTAGAAATTGATGATATACTGGTAGAATTTAATCCACACTGAGGAATTATTATGCATATTGGGCTGGAAGCGGAAGGTCGGTTAAAGGGTGTACCGACATTGAATTTAACCGCGGATGAATTTATTAACAAGACATATGAAAGAGTTACTGCTCCTTACGGTAATATCTACATCACCGATCTAGAAAATATCTTGGATCTAGACACGATTGATAAAGAGCGCAATCCGCTAGTGGATCCCATCTTGTCTATCGAAAGGACGAAGGTTGATCGACAATATCCGAACATCAATATTATCATCTATGCAGATGTGCCTATTATGATGCTGAAGGACACGGATCAGATTAAAGTTCATTCAGGACAAAATGTCTGGATGATAAGCAAAGAATCTATGATCAAGTCTACACCCGAAGATTTCGAAGGAGACTTTAGTGTCTGAATTATTTTATGTGCCTATTGAGCCATTGGAAGAGCGTTATACCGAGAGTTGGTATCGTAATTTTCCGAAAGCATTCGTCGCCAAGGGACTAGATGTATCTGTTGTTGACGGAATCCCGTTGACCGATCATGTCGATGTTGGTACGTTCCTGGATATCAACAGTACGGTGTGTTATAAGAGTTCGCAGATGCGTTCTATTGCCGGGTTGTTTCATAACAAACGTGTATCAAATGGTGATATATTCTTCATAGGTGATACTGAATTTTGGGGCATCGAAGTAATCAGACTTCTGGCTGATATGAACAACGTCAAGGTAAAAATCTTTTCGTTCTTACACGCAGGATCCTATACTAAGGAAGACGCGTTCGAGATTGCGTCTCCTTACCAGAAATACACAGAGTTGGGTTGGGTCGCATCAATGGACGGAATCTTTGTTGGTACCCAGTACCATAAAGACGCATTTATCGAAAGACGGATTAAACCATATGCTGCTGCGGAAGATGTAAAGTCGCTGTCAGATAAAATTCATGTGACTGGCAACCCTATGTTCTACGAGGACTATCGGGGATTTGATTTGCCGAAAGAGAATAAAATTATCATATCGAACAGATTCGATTGGGAGAAGCGACCAAACGTTAGTCTGCAATTCGTTTATCTGTTAAAGAAACGACATCCGGATTGGGAAATTGTCGTTACGACCTCTAGACCTAAATTCAAATCAAATAAACAATGGTTGGTCGAGTTGGCGCGGAACATGGAAGCGGATGGTATCATTAAAATAAAAGAAGGGTTAAGTAAAGAGGAATACCATCGAGAATTGGCAACGAGCAAGGTAATGCTATCTAATAGTATCGAAGAAAACTTCGGCTACTGTGTTGCCGAGGCATTACACTATAACACGGCGCCTGTCCTTCCGAATAAACTATCGCATCCAGAATTGGTTTCTAATGATCAGATGTTCTTGTTTGATGATGAGGATGATATCGTAGATAAGGTCGAGAAAATAATGGACCTAGATAAAGTGGAAACGCGCAAATATGTTGCTCGTTATTTCGATCTTTGTATGAATGATATTATAGGACATATGATTAATGATTAATGGAAATGAATTACATTACATTTCTAGTGGAATGGGGCACACTAGACTCACTGGTATTAGAGAACCCAAGACAGTCGAGTGGGTGAACTCAGTCATCAAGAAGATGAACAACGATTTATATCAGACCGGGTTCCTTTATAATGCATATACCGAACGAAATATCGGTCAGTTGATCGATAAATTCTATAAAGATAGTCTATGTGACGTCCACGCCGACTCAGGTGGTCTTCAGATGATCACCCGCGGGCATACTGTGACCGAGGAGATGAAGGATCGTATCTATAATCACCAGGCAAAGTACAGCACTATCGCGATGTCGTTCGATGAGATTCCCGTCACGTCTGGCAATGGAGTGACGGATTTTTCTAATAGACGATTTAATAGACATCTAGTAGAGGAAAAGGCTGCCGCATCCGGCAAAAATCTATTAAGGCAACTGGAAGTTTTTGCTAAGTGTAAGACAAAGGCAAAGCCATTACTAATTGCCCAGGGTAACTGTCTAGATACATATCGTACATGGGTCGATGTTGTGCAACAACAGATACCAACCGAATTGCTCGATATGTTGGGCGGAATCGCCATGGCGGGCGCGTCTATGGGTAATGGTGATCTGGAGAATATCAGGACTGCGTTCTACTTTACCCAGCTAAATCTTAAATTCGATTGCAAGCAAGTCCACTTGCTGGGTGTCGGTTCGTTGAGTAGATTGCTACCTACTCTGGTTTTTATGCGTAATGGGTTATACAAGAATCTCGTCATTTCGCTCGACTCTACTACGCATACCTCTCAGGTTTCGCTGCGGAAATTTAATACTGAAAATGATATCATCTTCCTTGGTAGATTCTACGATCCTATAAGTTATAAAAAACTATACGAATATTATAAATTTTTCGACGTTACGTTCGACGATCCGTATGAATTGTTTACTATAATGAACGGGCCATCTTTTAAAGATATTCCACCGGCTAATACCGAATACATCCACAAGTATATGCAATCACAGTTCGGACTATTCGCGATTTCTGCTAAGAATGTGTTAGATAATGCAGTACAGTTCATAGAGAATAAACGGGTACACGATCTAATGTCAGATAAATTATCGGCACCGATTAAATTTTTAGAAGAAGTCCAGACACTTGAAGATTATATACACTGGGAACGTAATTTCGCCCAGCACATGAAAACAAACAGAGTACCCGTTTCGGACGAGTCTACACTAGAGGGTTTATTTTGAATACGTATATCCGAGTAAAAACAGAGTTTGAGGGTTGGCATTGCTATCCCAATGCAGGATCGATCGATAGCAGGATTAAATTCTTAGAAAATGAACATCGACATATCTTCAAGATATGTGCTAAAATATCCGCAACTCATCTCGATAGAGAACTAGAATTCTTCTTAGTAAAGTGGAAGATTGATGAATTCATTAAGTCTGGTGATAGAAACCATCAGTCATGTGAAATGATTGCAAACGACATTCTGGCACATTTGAGTCGAGAATATGGACATGATAGATATTACGAAATAACTGTATCGGAAGATGACGAGAATGCCGGCATCGTAGAATATGATGGGAGGGTATAATGGGTAAATATATCAGCACAAAGACCTACGGAGCCGAACGAGGGTTTAGTGTTAGTTACAGACAATGGAGAGCGGATTCACATTGTAATCTTATTCATGGATATGCTTTGTGTTTTCATGTGGAGTTCGAGGCCACTGATCTGGATGCTCGTAATTGGGTTGTGGACTTCGGGTCTCTTAAGAGCTTCAAGTCGTTTCTCGATGATCATTTCGACCATACCTGCCTAGTGGCCTCGGATGATCCTGAATATGATCTGTTCGTCGAAATGCACAACAAAAAATTGATTAAGATGGTGGAAGTAGAAAAGACTGGGTGTGAGGGTCTTTCTAAATTCCTGTTTGACTATTTAGGATGCTGGATTGCGGATAATGGGTATTCGCCCCGAGTCAGAGTACGGAAGGTGGAAGTAAGAGAAACCCCATCGAATTCTGCCATGTATACTGAATGACTATCATTAGAATAAACCCTTTATAAATCAATAACTTACGTATACCATAGAATAGCTCACTCAAGGTACTTTTTCCAATAGATTCAAGCACTTACAGGAAATCCCTTTAAAAGTAGGGCCTCAATCAGTACCCATATACGTTAGATTTTAATACAAGATACCCCCAAATAAAACCCTAGTAGAAACAACGACTTAGCGTAAGTTACTGTTTTTACTAGGGTTTCTTTTCTTTACTCTGGTGTTCGGTGTGACTATAATGGCTACATCAACAACAAACACCAGAAGGTGAACTGAAATGGCATATATGTCGCAGGAACACAAAGCAGAAATTGCACCGGTTGTTAAGAAGATTCTCAACAAATATGGGCTGAAGGGTTCGCTGTCCGTTCGTGACCATAACTCATTGGTGCTCACGATCAAATCCGGTAAGTTGGATTTCGTTGGTGAATACAACAGGAGCGAGTCCAACCGTCATGGCGACTCGACCATCGCCGAGTGTTTACAGGAGCTCGCCTCTGCCCTTCGCAGGCCGCGGTTCTTCGACGAAAGCGACATCTCGACCGACTACTTCTGCTCACACTACATTGATATCAAAGTCGGCAAGTGGAATAAGCCATACGAGTTGACAAAGTAAGACGAGTGGGTTATACTGTCTGACATAGATAGGAGTAATTAAGGTGTCCTGTAAAGCCAGACAGTATAGCGACCAGATGTATTGTTCGTCGTGTGGGTTGTCCTGGGACGTTAATGACCCAGAGCCGCCCAGTTGTTCCTGGGAATTCATTGAGCAGCAACGCAAGACAAATGGTAACGATTGGCTGAAAACGATTAAAGAATTTTTGGGAAAATAGTTTGATTTTTGTGTCGAAACAGTTATACTAAGCACATCAAAACTAACTAGGGTAAGTTGACATGGACAAGCGTGAACTGTTCAAGACCGCCATAATCACTTCTACTGGCAGTGTATTTCAGGAAGGGGAGATTGTTTCTGTTAGCGTAAAACATCGAATGTCTGGCCCCTGGGTATTCGAGTGCCGTAGAGGCAAGCGAGTCGCTAACTATAGCGAAGGTTTCCTTACCAACTTTTGTCTGTGAGACTAGACATGAACGACAAAGAAAATGAAGTATACTGCGCGGTCGGAACCCTGGTTCTGGCATTCTTGACTGTAATTATGATGGGAGTCATGTGATATGAATGGGGTGCAATTTCTGTTCTTGATTTTGGTTATTATTTTTGCTCCGACTTTTAACAGGTTTCGATGATATAGCTATTATCATCGAAAACAGGCGACTGATCATCACCTCGGGTGTATGGTGACGCTCGGGTCTTTGGCTCCGCTCGGGTGTATGGCTGCGCTCAGGTGTTTAACACCGCTCAGGTATCTGGCTCCGCCTGGGTGTTCGGCCACACGCACCTGACTTCAGGTGAATATAAAGAAGAAATACTGTGCGAGGAGGCGTCGTGATTGAGAGACCTGTCAAACTCAACCTCCTGACACTGGGCGCACGTGTTTCCGAACACAAACCTGTAGCCTTTGGCGAGTTAACCTGTGGTCTGAACCCGCAAGGTCACTACGTGGTGCGTAATCTGCACTTGCCGCTGTTTGTCTGCATCAACGGCGTCTGGTACATGGCCGAGAAATGCCGGAGTTACATCAAGCCCCTGCCGGACACCCTGATGTTGGAACACCTGGAAGCCACCTTGATGCCAGTTCCCATCAAGATCCCGCAAGACCTGTTGACCGCGATGGTTGCCCCATCCAGTTAGTTGACTTTTGTTATCACTTGTGATATAATGTATACACATCAATAGGAGAACACCCGTTAACACCTGAGCGAGAGGAGTGCTGTGCAGCCACCAACGTTCCGCCGAGTTCCACTTTCCAACCCTGTTGGAAACACAAAAACGCACGACAACCATTGACCACACAATGAGGTAACACACCATGTCAAATGCACAAGCCATGTATGAACTGAATCTCGACCAGGCTGTGGCCGCTATCGCTGCCAACGGGCACAAGCGCACGACGCTGGTACAAGGCCACATGGGCTGCGGCAAGTCGTCCATGCTCGCGGTACTGGCCGAACGGTTTCCCACCCACCACGCCTGCTACTTCGACTGCACCACCAAGGACTTGGGCGACATTACCATCCCGCACATTGCCCACCTGAAAGCCGGTGCTGATTACGTCGAGTACCTGACCAACGAAGAACTTGGTCTGCATCTGGACAAGCCCGTCATCCTGATGATCGACGAGTACGGCAAGGCGAACCCGGCAGTGAAAAACGCCCTGCTGCGCCTGATGCTGGAGCGCAAGATGGGTGGCCGCAGCTTGCACAGGGACAGTATCGTTTTCTCCACGACTAACCTCGGGGTCGAAGGGGTGGGTGATCTGTTGCCAGCGCATGCCCGCAACCGCCTGACCGTGATCGCCCTGCGCAAACCGACGCACATTGAGTGGATCGAGTGGGGTATCGAGAACGGCATCGACCTTGCCTTGTTGGGCTGGGTCAAGGACAACCCGCAGGTGTTCGCCGACTTCCGCGAAGTCAAAGACCCCGATGACAACCCGTACATTTTCCACCCGCGCTCGGCACGCACGGCGTTTGTTACCCCGCGTTCCCTGGAAGGTGCGTCGGACTGGTTGAAAGTGCGTGACACGCTGGACCGTCAGACCCTGACCGCCGCCCTGATGGGTACGCTCGGTGACCGCGCCGCGATGGACTTGGCGGCGTTCATTACGCTGGCCGATCAACTGCCGAAACTGGAGAGCATCAAGGCCAGCCCGGACAGCGCGCCCGTGCCGACCTCGCCGAGTGCCGTATGCATGGTGGTATTCAAGGTGTTGCAGGTTATTGAGCAGGAGTGGGTCGAGGCATGGCTAACCTATATGAACCGCCTGCCGAAGGAAGCGCAGGGTATGTTTGTCAATGGTATCCGCGCGCCGAAGTACAACGCCGAGCGGCGTAATGCGGTCATGACGAGCCGGGGCTTCGGTGCATGGGCCCGCCAGAATGCGTACCTGTTCAGTGCCGACGGGGTTTGAGATGAAAAAATATACCCTCCTGCCAACGGACACCGTTGAAGTCAACGGCACAACACTCCATCGCATCCAAGCGTTGCGAGCCTTCGGCAGCGTAGCCAAGGGTGACTTGGGCGGTTACGTCGGGAGTGAAGACAACCTGAGCCACGACGGCGAGTGCTGGGTGTCTGGCGACGCTCAGGTGTCTGGCTCCGCTCACGTGTATGACGACGCTCGGGTGTATGACGACGCTTGGGTGTATGGCGATGCTCGGGTGTCTGGCTCCGC